>MDTG01274711.1_pt1 | contig 213812 bp, 202 predicted proteins | sample 811421 | NCBI WGS metagenome assembly MDTG01 (sample SAMN05326645, study PRJNA326480) | marine metagenome | isolation source: seawater | place: Pacific Ocean: South East | collected 2011 | reverse complement strand
TTCCGCCGTAACCGAAAGATAGCAAATTGCAATGAATTCCGATTAGGAATTCAGCCGCAATGAGCTATACACGTTGTTGTAAAACGTTTTTTATTCCACTTTCAAATTCCGTTTTCAGTTTATTTATTTTTCTTTTATTAGCAAACCAATGAAAAGGTGAAGGACTTGAGTGAAGTCCGAACGATATGCAATTCACGAGTAAATCAGTTCCATCATAAATTATTGTCAATTGTTTTCCCCAATCAAATCCACTTGATTCTTTCCAATTCAAATTTAGAATTGTCATTTGTTGATTGCTTGAATAGATATTCCAATTATTTTTCTCCGCAATTTTTTTAATCAGATTTGTGTTTTGTCCTCTGGATATACCTTTAACTCTTTTCAGCGTGTTTAAATTCAGAATTGAGTAGATAAGCAGAGAACTAAGTATAAGCGATAAAGTAAAAAAGGTTAAAGAAATTCCAATCGGCTCATTTTTGGTCAAATCCGAATTAAATTCCATAAAACTGATAAAAGGAAAAGCAATCACAAACATTCCATAAAGGAAATATTCAGCAATTCGTTCAAGAATCCATCGCTTAAAAACTAACTTTTCAGCTTGTTTAGATTTCGGTATGTCAATTTGATTAATCAGTTTCTTGAAATGTTTTACAACAATTGAATAAACTCCCAAGGGAGTTTATTCCTATTATATATACCTACAAATCTAACGGATTTTTTATTAAGTTAAAAGTATTTGTGGCAACATGAGTGTAAATTTCTGTGGTTTTTGACGAGTTATGGCCAAGTAGTATCTGTATGTATCTTAAATCTGTACCAGATTCTAGGAGGTGCGTTGCAAAACTATGTCTTAACACATGCGGAGAAACTTTAACTTTTATTCCTGCTTTTACACCTGCATTACTTACAATTTTATAAACACTATTTGCATTATATTTTTGACCTCTAACACCTTCAAATAGATAGTCTTTTGGTTGGTACTGCTTAAAATATTGTCTTAAATCTTGTAATATGCTATGGGATAATAACGTGTAGCGATCTTTATTTCCTTTGGATCCTAAAACTTTTATTACCATACGCTTGCTATCAATGTCTTTTGGTTTTAAACTTAATAATTCGCTTCGACGTAATCCAGCCGAATAGAGTAAGCTTACAATACATTTGTGTTTTAAGTTGTTGGTGGATTCAATGATTTTTAATACTTCTATTTTGGATAATACAATTGGTAATTTGGCTTCTTTCCTTGGTCTTTCAATTGCATAAAACCGGTTTGGCATGCCTAAAACAACTTCGTAATAAAACTTTATGCTATTAATAGCTTGATTAATGTAGGAGTTGGAGTGCTTGATCTGTATTAACATTTGTATGTAGTTGCGTATGTCTACTTCATTTAAGCTATCTATATCTTTGTTTTTATGGTAGTTTATAAATCTTTCAAAACAAGACACGTAGGATTTTACTGTGTTATTAGCGTATCTTTTTAATTCTAATTTTTGAAAATAAGATTCTGGACACGATTTTAAATTTTTGGGTAAGTCTCGTTTTCTGTACCATTCTACATTAAATTCTTCATCCAATTGTTTGGATTTGGTAGTCTGAAAAAAGTATTTTCCATTAATCCAGGCAACACCTCTAAATAAATCAAATATTGCACTTAAGTTATTTGCTGTGTTTTCAATATAATGCATATTAAACTCGTCTGTCCATTTTAAATCTGGTAATTCTTTTATTAAAGAATTTAATACCTTATCAGAGTAAAATTGTAGTCCAATAAATTTTTTATTATCTATTAAAAGATGTTTTAGTGTAATATGTTTTTTTAGATCCATAGCCAATATTACTTTTATTTATGTAAATAGTTGTATATTAAACGTTTAATAAACGTATAAATAACTGCTGTATATTCTGTTTTATGGAAAAAAGCAAAACATGTCTGTCTTGTAATAAAGAGGTGTCAGGACGATCGGATAAAAAATTTTGTGATGCTTATTGCAAAAGCTCTTTTCATTATAATAAAATGATAGAGGATACACCTAAATTTTATAGTCGTGTAGACAAACAATTAAAGCTAAATAGACGTATTTTAAAAATTTATAACAAAGCAGGAAAAGTTACAGTTAGAACTAACGTATTATTGGATTTAGGTTTTGATCCCAATTTTTTTACCCATTACTGGAAAAACAATAAAGACGAGGTGTATTTGTTTGTTTACGAGTTTGGTTTTATGAAAAAAAAAGGAGAGCGGAATAGAGAAGTATGTATTGGTAAAATGGCAAGATTATATGCTTAAAAAGTAACTGTAGTACAATATTAAACAGAATGCAAATAGTGTTTAAACAAAAAAAGCCTCACAATTTGCGAGGCTTTTTTTAGCAATTAAGTCTTATTTTAAAGTAATAGGAAACTCCACAACAGTAGTATCCCATCCAATTTTTAAGTGTACTGTGTTTTTAGATGCTTCGTATAACGCGATAGACAGGTTTTCAATTTCTGTATCACTTTCAGTAACAGCTACGCTTACACTAGCAACATCGTTACTTTCGTCATAACCGTAATTTCCCCAACCATCTAAACCAGTATTTAGTTTAAGTGTCCACTCGTTAGCAGTAGGGATGATTATTATAGAATATCTTCCAGCTTTTACCGTTTTTCCGCCAACAGTAACATCGTTTAAAAATAATATCTCAGTAGACTCATTAGCACCAACTCGCCATGCTTCTCCAAATTTTAATAAACCTCCAAAAATGTCTCTCCCTTTTTTTGCAGGTCTAGAGTAAGTTACTCTAATTTGTGGCTCCATTGCGGCTTGCTTAGCTTCATCTTTTTCAAACGCTCGTTTTGGTGCATTTTCTGGATAATAGGCACGATCCATTGGGCTTTTGTCCATTTTAGCAAACTCTTGTGCATTGACAGTCGTTCCTGTTAATACAACAGCGATAATAAATAGTAATTTTTTCATTTTAGTTTTTGTTTAAATTAATTATGTTCTCGGTTTTTATTTCTGAAAGTTTTTCAAGCACATCAGCTTCATATAATTTAGGTAGCGTTTGTAATGCTGTACCAACATCTGCTTTGTAATTTATATAATCCTGAAACGTTATGCCATCAATAACACGACTGTTATAAGCACTTCTAAATCTTACACCACCTTCATTGACATGATAACTGTAGGCTAAATAGTCAATTTTATTAGTGTCCTTATTTATCCAATAATAAAACTGGTCGTCAAAGTCTTGTCCACCACCTGCTTCATTAAAAGTAATTTGTATGACTGCATAGTCTTTGTTTTTTATAGTAGTAGCTTCAATATAACTAGCGTTAACAGCAGGATCATTTAATTTGTAAGGTAACATAGCAAAATAAATAACCGAGTTTATCGCTCCTGAGCTATCCACAATTTCCTTTTCCGTTAGTGTAACTGCTTTGTTATTTAAAAGTCTTGAAAATGTAGTGTTAGTCAATATATCTTGGATCGTATCGTTGTCCTTTATATACGTTTTTATGTATTTATAATTAGAGCCATCATTTTTAAATTGATACTGCTTATCTCTAAAAGTAAACGCATAATGTGCAGTTTGGTATAAGTCGCCACCATGAGCCAAAATAGTTTTATTTATAATTTGCTGCGCTTTACTAAGGGTAGTCGTTGTTACTGTTGTACTATCTATGACTGTTGCAGTATTACTAGTGTTACGCTCTTTACAAGACGTGTTTAGGACTAATAATAGTAGTATAATAACAGGTCTTAAAATGGTCATTGGTTAATTTTTAGATGAAATTACAATTTTTGTCGTTTTAAAAACAAGACCTTTCAGTTAATTAGTAAAATTTTATGATAGCTTCCATCTTGGATATGTATGTCGAAGTGTTTAAAATGTACTTAAAAATTTTACTTTTGTAACATGGTAGATAATTTTGAAAACGAATATTTTGGTATAGGTATCCAAAACGGAAAAACACCAGAAAACTTAGGTGTCCTTTGGCGTACTGCACAAAATTTAGGTGCTAGCTATATTTTTACAATTGGTAATAGGTATGCTAAACAAGCTTGCGATACGCATAATGCAGTCAAGTCTATGCCATATTTTCATTATGATACCTTTCAGGATTTTTATGATAACATCCCAAAAGGTGCGCGATTAGTAGGTGTGGAACTGGATGATACAGCTGTAGATCTAGAAACCTTCCATCATCCTAGACGTTGTGTCTATTTATTAGGTGCAGAGGATCATGGATTATCTAAACAAGCGATAGATAAAAGCCATTTTTTGGTTAAATTTAAGTCGCAATTAAGCTTAAATGTATCTGTTGCAGGAAGTATTGTGATGTATGATAGAGGAATAAACAAACCAAGGTCGTAACTTTGCGGTCTATTAAATAAGATTAAGATGGCACATAAAGCAGGTTTTGTAAATATTATTGGTAATCCAAACGTAGGTAAGTCAACACTTATGAATGCCTTTGTAGGCGAAAAATTGTCTATAATTACCTCTAAGGCACAAACCACAAGACATAGGATTTTAGGGATTGTTAATGGTGAAGATTTTCAGGTAATACTAAGTGATACACCAGGAATAATTAAACCAGCTTACGAGCTGCAAGCCTCTATGATGGATTTTGTTAAGTCCGCTTTTGATGATGCAGACATCCTTATTTATATGGTAGAAATTGGTGAAAAAGAATTAAAAGACGAAGCGTTTTTTAATAAAATTACCAATGCTAAAATCCCTGTTTTATTACTTTTAAACAAAATTGATAAATCTAATCAAGAGCAGTTAGAAGAGCAAGTACAATCTTGGGCTACTAAAGTACCAAATGCAGAGATTATTGCTATTTCGGCTTTAGAAGGGTTTAATGTAAAAGAGGTTTTTGATCGTATTATCGAATTATTGCCAGAATCTCCAGCATTTTATCCAAAGGATCAATTAACAGACAAGCCAGAACGCTTTTTTATAAACGAAACCATTCGAGAAAAAATCTTAATGCATTATAAAAAGGAAATCCCTTATGCAGTAGAGATTGATACGGAAGAGTTTTTTGAAGAAGACCAAATAATCAGGGTAAGATCTGTAATTATGGTGGAGCGCGAAACCCAAAAAGGGATTATAATTGGACATAAAGGAAGCGCTTTAAAACGTGTAGGTGTAGAGGCTAGAAAGGATCTAGAAAAATTCTTTGGTAAGCAAATTCACTTAGAGCTTTATGTAAAAGTTAATAAAAATTGGAGAAGCAACCAACGTCAGTTAAAACGTTTTGGTTACAATCAGTAGCATATTTTAATGTAATCGTTGCTTTGACTTAACTTTAGGTTAAACTTGATGTTTCACTTTTATGGTTTATAAAAAAACCAACTAAAAATGAAACATTTAAAAAAGTCAGTACTATTATTTTCAGCCTTAACATTATTCCATTGTGCAAACGATGATGACGCTTCAGTAGATTTACCAACAGTAAATACAGCAGTTAATTTTACTTATAAAACCACAATTAATGTTGGAGGTGAGGCTGCTGCCGAAATTTCTGCATATGATAAAACAACAAAAAAGTTGTTTGTTACTAATGCTGAAAGTAATGAGATTTCTATTTACAACCTTACAGATTTAGAACTACCAATGCAAGAAGCATCCATTAGCTTAAATGGTTTTGGTGCACCTAATAGTGTAGCGGTTTTTGATGGTAAGTTAGCAGTAGCTGTTGAGGCTTCAATTAAACAAAATCCAGGACAAATAAGAGTGTATAATACTGCTGATGCGTCTTTAAATAATACTTATACAGTTGGTGCGTTACCAGATATGGTTACATTTTCTAAAGATGGTAATTTTATTTTATCAGCTAATGAAGGCGAGCCAAATGGAGATTATACCAACGATCCCATGGGAACGGTAAGTATTATCGATTTAAATAATAATACAGTTACCACATTAGATTTTACAAGTTTTAATAGCCAAGAGGCTACTTTGGAAGCCAATCACTTTAGAGTAACAGGATTAAATGCAGATCTAGCAAAAGACGTTGAGCCAGAATATATTACAGTGTCAGAAGACTCGCAGACAGCTTGGGTATCTCTTCAAGAAAATAACGGAATTGCAAAAATTAACCTGCTAACAAAAACCATTGAAGCTATTTTTCCTTTAGGTTATAAAGACCACATGTTGCCTCAAAATAGTTTGGATGCTAGTAATGAGGATGGCGTAACCCAACTTAAAAATTGGCCAGTTAGAGGTTTGTACCAACCAGATGCTATTGTATCTGTTAGAATAAACGGAACAGATTATGTGATTTCTGCTAATGAAGGTGATGCAAGAGAATATGAAGGTACTCCTGGTTATATTGACATTGACAGAGTTAAAGATTTAACTTTAGATGCGACTATGTTCCCAGTGTCAGAGGATTATCAAAACGAAGCTAATTTAGGACGATTAAATGTGATGTTGTCTGAAGGCGATATTGATAACGATGGTGATTATGACTATTTGTATAGTTATGGTGCACGTTCGTTTTCTATCTGGAGTGCAAATGGTGCTTTAGTGTATGATAGTGGTAATAGTATTGCAACGCAAACCTTAGCAGCTACTCCAGCAACTTTTAATGATGAGGATAAACGAAGCGATGATAAAGGTGCAGAACCAGAAAGTGTTGATGTTTTAAATATTGGTAACCAACGTTATATTTTATTTGTTGGCTTAGAGCGTACAGACCAAATTATGGTGTATGATATTACTAATCCAAATGCACCTGTGTTTTTATCCATTTTATCACATGCTGGAGACGAGGCTCCAGAAGGCTTGTTAGCTATTCCTGCAGCAGATAGCCCAACAGGAAAAGACTTGCTAGTTGTGTCTAACGAGGATAGTGGTACAGTAACCTTTTACGAAAATCAACAATAAGATATATAAGATATAATCGAATTTTTAAAAAAAGCTTCAGTGTAAACTGAAGCTTTTTTTATTCATCTAAAACACTACTCATAAACGTGTAAAGTGCTGTCATTTCTTTTTGGTTAGACGTTTTACTTAAACGTCCAGAAAAATACAATATAAACCATAGTATAACCATACCAATTAGTCCCCAAACTTGTAATTGATAGTCTACTTTTAAGGCATAATTGGAGTAAGCCCAAATACAAAATGCTATAAATAATCCAGCAACTAAAAAATGTAAAAACATAAATAATGTCCAAACTGTAGGATTGGGACCAAAAAGCCCATACAATTGACTTTTGTTGTTTTCTAGATCATTTATCTCTAAATGTAATTGTGGTGACCAAAATTGTTGTTGCGCTTTTGGTAATTTAATAAACACATGATCATCCACTCTGGAGACTATAAATTGCTTCTGGTCCAGTCGTTTAGCTTCAAAAGCTTCTAAAACAGACGTATGTGATTTATTTAATTCTATCTTAAATCGTGGTCGCAGCACGACTTCATTTAAATTTTCGTTCATAATTATCTCATAATGAAAGTAAAATACTATTTTTTCTCAAACTAAACACTACCTTTGCACTCGCTTACAGGATATGTAATGCATAAAAAAACAAAGATATGGGTAATATAGTAGCTATTGTAGGAAGACCAAATGTTGGTAAATCAACTTTTTTTAATCGTTTAATTCAACGTCGTGAGGCAATTGTGGATGCTGTTAGTGGTGTTACAAGAGATAGACATTATGGTAAAAGTGATTGGAACGGAAAAGAATTTTCGTTAATCGATACAGGAGGATATGTAAAAGGAAGTGATGATGTTTTTGAAGCAGAAATCGATAAACAAGTTGTTTTAGCTATTGAAGAAGCAGATGCCATTATTTTTATGGTAAATGTGGAAGATGGTGTAACAGGAATGGATGAGGATGTTGCAAGATTACTGCGTAAAGTTACAAAACCTGTCTTTTTAGTAGTTAATAAAGTAGATAATGGTAAGCGTGAAGAAGATGCTGTCGAGTTTTATAACTTAGGACTTGGTGAATACCACACTATTGCTAGTATTAACGGAAGTGGTACTGGAGATTTATTAGATGCTTTAGTAGCAGCATTACCAGAAGTAGAAGAGGAGGAAGAGGAAGTAGATGCTATACCACGTTTTGCAGTAGTTGGTCGTCCTAATGCTGGAAAGTCATCGTTTATAAACGCCTTAATTGGTGAAGATAGATATATTGTTACAGATATAGCTGGTACAACCAGAGACTCTATTGATACAAAATATAACCGTTTTGGATTTGAATTTAATCTAGTAGATACTGCAGGTATTAGAAAAAAATCTAAGGTAAAAGAAGACTTAGAGTTTTACTCTGTAATGAGAAGCGTACGTGCTATTGAGCATTCTGACGTTTGTCTTTTAGTAGTTGATGCTACCAGAGGATTTGATGGACAAGTACAAAATATATTTTGGTTAGCACAACGTAACAGAAAAGGTATTGTAGTGCTAATAAATAAATGGGATTTAGTAGAAAAAGACCACAAGTCAACTATCGAATTTGAAAAATACATCAAAACACAATTAGAGCCTTTTACTGATGTGCCAATTGTATTTATTTCGGTATTAACTAAGCAACGTATTTATAAAGCTATTGAAACCGCTGTTGAGGTGTACCAAAACCGATCTAAGCGTATCAAAACTAGCGAGCTTAATGAGACTTTATTACCTATCATAGATAATTATCCACCACCAGCTTATAAAGGTAAATTTGTTAAAATTAAATACGTAATGCAATTGCCAACACCACAACCGCAATTTGCTTTTTTCTGTAACTTACCACAATACGTGCGTGAAGGATACAAGCGTTATTTAGAAAACAAATTACGTGAGTTGTATGACTTTAAAGGTGTGCCAATTAGCGTTTACATGCGTAAAAAATAATTTTAAGGAAATTTTAAGTTTCTTTTAAGACTAAAGATAATATTACAAGGTTAATTTCGTTTTTGAAAATAAAGAGCTACTAATCAGGCTTTATAACATCAACCAAAAACCAATGCGTAATCTAATCATTATCACAGCACTGCTGTGTACCGCTTTTTCATTTAGTCAATCCAAAGAATTTATTATAACAGGTCAGGTGCTTGATGACTTAGATCAAGCACCTTTAGAAGCCGCAACGGTTTATCTAGAGCGTGTCAAAGATAGTAGTTTAGTAACTTATACTATTACAGATAAAAATGGCGCTTTTAGTTTAGAAGATGCTAGTGCTGAAGAAAATTTAAACCTTCTAGTGTCTTACGTAGGTTACCAATCTTACAAGAAACAAATAGCTATCAAAGCAGGTGGAACCATTAATTTGGGTAAAATTAATTTGCAAATTAGTAATGCCTTAGATGAGGTAGTTATCAAGTCTTCAGCTCCTGTAACTATTAAAAAAGATACTTTAGAGTTTAATGTAAATTCATTTAAAACCAAAAAAGACGCAACTGTAGAGGATTTACTAAAACAATTACCAGGTGTCGAAATTGACGAAGAAGGTAAGATTAAAGTTAACGGTAAAGAGGTTAATAAAATATTGGTAAACGGTAAACCCTTTTTTGGAAACGATCCTTCTATTACAATAAAAAACTTAACTAAAGAGATTATTGAAAAAATCCAAGTTGTTGATACCAAAACAAAAAGTGAAGCCTTTACAGGAGAAGAAGGAGATAAAGAAAACAAAACCATAAACTTAACCATAAAAGAAGAAAACAATAAAGGTGTTTTTGGACGTGTTGCAGCAGGAGTTGGGACAGATAAAAGGTATGAGTTTGCCGGAATGTTTAATAGGTTTGACAACGACCAACGTATTAGCGTTTTAGTTGGTGGTAATAACATAAACTCGCCAGGATTTAGTTTTGGTGAAATCGAAAAAATGTTTGGTAGTGGTGGAAGCCGAAGTTGGGATAGCAATGGTTCTTTTAGTATTAACGGAAGACAATTTGGAGGTGGTCAAGGGATTACAACCTCTAAATTAGCAGGAGCCAATTATGCAGATGCTTTAAGCGAAAAAACAGAAGTTGCTGCAGATTATTTTTTCTCAAACAGTAACTCTGAAAACGAAACGTCTTCCCAAAGGGAAACTATTTTATCAGATTCTAGATATTTTTCTAATTCTAGATCTCGCTCAAATAACGATACACAAAGTCATACTGTAAATTCGGATTTTGAAATAAAAATTGACACTACATTTTTTATAAACATCAAACCATCTTTTGCTTACTCAAAAAGTACAACAGATTATACTAGTCAAGACGAAACTTTAGATGAGGATAGAGCGTTAACCAACCAATCTACATTATCATCGTTTGTAGATAATCGCGTTAAAAACTTTTCAAATGAAATTAGCGTTACTAAAAAGTTTGGTAATAAAGGTGCCTATTTAAGATTTGGATTGGATAACAGTTTTAATAATAGCGAAAGTGAAGACTTTATAAATTCTAATACCGAAGTGTTTGGATCAAGTCCAGAAACTATTAACCGAAACCAATTTACTGATGGTGATAATACTAGCAACAATTTACAAACAGATATAAGCTATAGATTGCCAATTATTGAAAAAGAATTTTTTGTAAGTTTTGATTATGAATACCAACGTAATAAAGACGAAAACAAACAAAGTACCTTTGATTATAACTCTGGTACAGATAATTATGATGCTTTTAATGAACTGTTAAGTACAGATTTTGAATACACAGATATTAAAAGCGCACCAGGAGTTAGCTTAAGTTATAATAAAGAAAAATGGTCTGCTAGAGTAGGTGCAGATTACGTGTCTAGAACTTTGAAAAATCAAGATGGATTACGACCGCAATTTAATGTTGAAAGAGATTTTAAAGCAGTCGAGCTAAGGTCTAATTTTAATTATAGATTTAGTAAAAAGGCTTCTATTTATGCCAATTATAGACTATCAAATAGACCTCCATCTTTAAGACAATTACAAGCGTTTGAGGATGTGTCAAACCCATTAAATACAGTTGTTGGTAATCCTAATCTAGAGCCAACTAATGAGCATAGTTTTTACATGGGCTTTAATGCTTATAATTGGCAAGAACGTTCTGGTTTTTACATGTATGCTAATATTTCTAGAAGCCAAAATGCAGTCGTGTCTAGAACAACAATTGATCCAGCAACTTTAAAACGTATTACTACTTATGACAATGTAGACGGTAATCAAAGTGGGTATTTTGGAGTGGATTATAGTAAAAAGTTTAAAATAGACTCTTTACAATCTGTAAGATTTAAAATTGGTAACTGGTCAAACTTTTCAAAAAATATAAACTATAATAATGACGTGCAATACGCAAGTAATGTATTGGTGTTTAATCCAAACTTTGGGATTGATTATGTTTATAATACTATTTTTGAGTTTAAACCACGTTACCGAATTTCATTTTCAAATAATAAATACGATATTGAAGCTTTTGAAGATAGAAACTTTACATCTCATAATTTAGATTTAAATACTGCATTTTTTCTTCCAAAAGGTTTAGAATGGCGAAATGATGTCACCTATAATTATAATCCAAATATAGCAGATGGTTTTCAAAAAGATGCTTGGTTTTGGAATGCTAGTGTAGCGTATTCAGTATTAAAAGATAAAGGGTTAGTCACGCTAAAAGTTTATGATTTATTAAATCAAAATACCAACGCAAGACGTACAGCTACTAATGACTATATACAGGATACGCAAAGTACTGTATTACGTCAATACTTTATGCTTAACTTTAGTTGGAAGTTTAATAGTTTAGGGTCTAAGGGAGAATCTAGAGATAATGGTATGTATTACATGGATTAATTAATCCATAACCTACATAAAGTCTATAATAAAAAAAAGCAGCTTACCTTAAAATGTAAGCTGCTTTTGTGTTGTATAATATGTGTTTAGTTAATGTGGATTGTTAATAATGGTTTAGTATTTTTAGTTCATGCAGTTATTTTAATCCAAAGTGATTTATAGGACCATTTCCATGTCCTAAAATTTTGTTTTTACCATTAGTAATAGCAACGTTTATGTATTCACAAGCTTGCTTAACAGCATACTCTAAATCATCGTCTTTGCTTAAAAATGCAGCTATACTTGACGATAAACTACAACCAGTACCATGTGTATTATTTGTGTTTATTCTTGGGTTTTTAAACACAGATAATGTATCAGTTGAAAAATTGTACAATACATCAAACATATCGTCTGAAGTATCTTCTAAATGACCACCTTTTAATAATACAGATGTTTTAAACGTTAGGGCAATATCTTTTGCAGCAGCTTTAACGTTGTTTTTATGGATTACATATCCAATTAATGTTTCTGCTTCCTTGCTATTTGGTGTAATTAACAATGCTTTTGGCAATAATTTTTTTAAGCAATCTATAGCTTGGTCTGTAATTAACTTGTCGCCTGATGTTGCTATCATTACAGGATCTATTACAACGTTTTTTGTATGGTATTCAGCTAATTTTATACCAACAATTTCTATTACTTCACAGGAATGGAGCATGCCTATTTTTATGGCATCAAAATTAATATCTGAAAACACAGCATCTAGTTGGTTTTCAATATGCAAAATAGGCATTGGATGTATATCAAAGACACCTTTGGTATTTTGCGCTGTAGATGCAGTTATAACACTTGCTGCAAATGCGCCACATGCCGAAATACTTTTGATATCAGCCTGTATTCCTGCGCAACCACCAGAGTCGCTACCAGCAATAGTTAATACACTTTTGTAGGGTGTTTTTATATTTTCCATGATTCTTTATTATAAGCACTATCCCAAAACATCCATTCTAATTTTGAAGCTTTTTCAAAAGCTTTATTCATGTTATTTATACTTTCTTGTGATGCTTTAATGGTATGCTTGTTAGTTATTTCAATTGCACTTTTTACTGAATTTGCAAATGCTTCTCCACCATAGGTATTAATCCAATCTTGGTATGGATTGTTGTTTTTATTTGTCTGATTGGCTAAGATGTAATCTCCAATCTGTTGGTAAATAGTAAAACATGGAAGCACAGCTGCAAGACCTTCTTCTAAAGATTTAGTATGTGCCATACGCGATAAGTAACTTATATAAAGTTCGCGCGTAATTGAAGCTTCATTTGTAATAGTTTTTTGATTAAGAAAATTTTGATGCAAGGCATTTTCTACATTTATGATTCCTGTGGCTGCATTCAAAAAAAACTGTGTATCATTTTCATCAGAACATTTTATACCTATTTGTGCCAAAATCTTTTTGTATTCAGATAAATAAATAGCGTCTTGATTTATATAAAAATAAAATATGTCTTTTGGAAGCGTTCCAGCCATAAGCTCTTGTATAAAACTATGCGCTTTTATCTGTTCTAAAATGTGTGCTGTTTTTAAATTTATTTTTTCGTACCAGTTTGACATATAATTTCTTTTAATTGTGCTGTTGCTTGTTCTGGATTGTCAGCTTGTGAAATAGCCGAAACTATTGCTACACCATCTGATCCATGTTGTATTATGCTTGCAGTATTTTTGTTGTTGATACCTCCAATACAAATAATAGGTATGCTGCATATTTTTTTTATTTCTTTTAAGCCTGCAATACCTATAGGCGAGTCTAAATCTTTTGTTTTTGTATTAGTATTAAAAATTGGAGATATGCCAATATAATTCACGTCTAGATGGTTAGCTTCCAAAGCTTGTTTTATATTGCTTACAGACCAACCTATAATTTTGTTTTTGCCCAATAACTTACGAGCAAGTCCTACAGGCATATCTTTTTGACCAATATGCACACCATTTGCATCTATAGCTAAAGCAATATCTATTCTGTCATTTATAATAAGTGGAATCTTGTATTTTAAACAAAGATTTTTTACAGCTAAGGCTCGAATATAAAATGCTTTTGTATTTAGTTTTTTTTCTCTTAATTGAACTATGCTCACACCACCTTTTAAACTGGATTCTAAAACCTTTAAAAACGCTGTATTGTCAGTTATTCGTTCATCAGTAACATACATTAGTGAATAATCTTGCTGTTTCATTCTTTATTAGAAATTTGGTATAAAGCATCAAGAAAATTTACTTGAAAACTTCCAGTACCATGTGATATTTTATCAACCATATTTCCAGCTTTTCCCATTAATTCCATTGCCATATGTGAAGCCACATGGTAGTTTGTGTTTACAGCTACACAAGATCCAATGATGCTAGTAGCAGTGCAACCCATTCCGGTAACTTTGGCCATAATAGGTTTTCCTTTGGTTACTTTATCCATAAGCTCTCCAGTAATAATATAATCTACTGCACCACTTATAACAATGGTACTATTTAATTTTTTTGAAAGCTCTTGAGCTGCATTTAATGCGTTTTCTGAACTTATTGTACTATCAACACCTTTAGTATTATTGCTTAATTGAGTTAATGCTAAAATTTCTGATGCATTTCCTCTAATAACCGAAGGTTTATATTGTTCAATAATTCTTAGAGCAGTTTTAGTTCTGTATGAAGAAGCGCCTACACCTACAGGGTCAAAAACAACTGGTATATTAAGTTGGTTTGCTTTTTTAATGGCTAATTCCATTGCTTCAACCCACTTTGGGCTTAGTGTTCCCATATTAATGACCAAAGCTGAAGCAATGGAAGTAATATCTTCGACCTCTTCAATTGCATGTGCCATTACAGGTGATGCGCCAATAGCAAGTAAAGCATTGGCAGTAGTGTTCATCACGACATAGTTGGTGATGTTATGAACTAAAGGTGCCTGTGCTTTTAATTCATTTAAAATTTTGTTGAGTTGTTGTTTTTTAGACATAGTATTTATTGTCAATTTTTATAATAAAAAAAGCCACTTTCGTAGCTGCGAAAGTGGCTTGTATAATTATATATCCAATTATGTACAAGGCTCGTTTCCCTCCGCTGTTGTTAAACATATCAGGTTCATAGGGTATAATCTCAGCCATATTTGGGCACCCCTAACGATTTTGTAAAGTTACTTTTTTTGTTTGAATTTGTCTATATACTTCAATTTTTAATTGGTTACATTGTTGAATATGGTTTTATTCAACGTATACTTTTTGAGTGTATTCCATTATGTTTTTCAAAATGATTGTATTAATTCTTTCTTTATTAATAACTCCATTTTCATTATTTCTTTCCCAAAATTCATAAAGATGTTCTACTTCATCAGATAATAAAAAATAGTCATATTGTTCTTTCTTAAATCTTTGAAGTTCCTCAAAATTGAATGTTCTTTTCTGTATCAAATTTCCGTTTTCAATCTCCAAATATTCAAATATTCCGTTTTCAGGTTCTTTGTCAAATTCTCCTCTAAATTCATCAATTCTTATAAGTCCAGAATACCATGTAAACTTGTTATTTGGAAATAATTCTTCTCGAAATGATTGCATATTAAAATTTATGTCAGTCAACCAATCTAGTTCTTTAATTAAAAGCTTATTATTTTTGACCTCAAATATCGCAACGTATCCTCTCCACAAAGCACTACAACTTATTTCAAATTTAGGACGTTTTTCTGGATGTTGTCGAAAGTAGAGTTCTATTAGTTCAGTATTAAGATAATATTCTTGATTTTCATAAATAAGTTTATCTCTGATTTGACGTGTCATTTTTTAATTGTGCAAAACGGTTGTGTATATGAAAAGTAGCGCTGAAAATATACGCTATCTATTAGGATGAAACACGAGCCGAATTTTTAAATTTTACTATTTATCTTTTTTATTGGAAATCGTCAAATTTAAAAATTTGGCGACTTCCTAAAAATGCCCGAACCTTTTTGTTAGCAAAGTCTCGCGCTATTTTTTATATACGTTGTTGTAAAACGTTTTTATTCCACAATAATCGCTTTAGGCAATATTCCTCTATTTTCAAACATAAAACCGAAATTAGGCTTATTTTCAATTCCATTTAATTCCTCAATTATATTCAGCAATAGTTTTTTTGTTTCGTTTATTTCTTTTGTGCTATCAACATTTATACTAATCAGCTTTTTCTCGTTTTTTAGTGAGTAATTCCTATTATTTGTTGGATTGAAAAGATGATTTGTCAGAGCAAATTTTAAGCTATCTATTGGGAATTTCAGCTCGTAATTTACAGTAATACTATCGGTATTTACATAAAGTACTTCTCTTAATTTGTAATCAAATATACTTTCGCAAAATTGTAATGGTTGGATTTTATAAACTTTGTCGTCAGTCTCCAATTTAAAAATAGCATATTCACTTAAACAGTCAGTTTCGTCCAAAATTTTTATAATTCCATTGTAATTCTTAAGTGTATCAATATCGTACTCAACTAATTCGTTATCGACCAAACGAAAAGTCATAAAACGTTGAATTGGTTTTTCAATCGCAACTCGTTTTTCTCCGTTATTATTTTGTCCGCAAGCAGTCAGCAGAAGAATTAAAATCAGTATGGATAATGTTGTTCTCAAATGTTTTACAACAATGATATATAATGCTTTTATTCTAAAAAAAATTACCAACCTCCAGAAGCGCCTCCACCTCCAAAGCCACCTCCACCGAAGCCTCCACCAAATCCCCCTCCTCCAGAAGAGCCTCCAAAACCACCTCCAAATCCTCCGGAACCGCTTCTGTAACCTCCACGTCCAGAGTTGCTTAAAATGATAGCTTCTAAAATACTTCGTGTCGTGTTGCCACCACCTCCAAAGTTATCTGTACCATTTCCACCTTTTTGGTTTTTAGATACAGAGATTAGTATGATGACAAACACAATAAACAAAAAGAATATAAGTCCTACAGGGAAGTCTCCTGCATTGGTGTTCTGTCTAGAGCCTTGATATGCTCCAGTTAAGACTTCAAAAATAGCATCAGCACCACGATTTAAGCCTCCATAATAATCATTTTGCTTAAAGTATGGTATTATGTCTCTTTCTATAATACGACGCGACATAGCATCTGTTAATAAATGCTCTACTCCATAACCAGTACTAATATTTATTTTGCGATCGTCTCTGGCCAATAAAATAAATACACCATTATCTTCTTTTTCTTGACCAATTCCCCAAGCATGTGCCCATTGTGTGCCTAAATAATTAATGTATTCTCCATCAGTGGATGCTATTATTGCAACCACAATTTGAGTTGAGGTTGTGTCAGAGTATTTTATTAATTTGTTTTCTAAAGTGCTTTTCTCACTTGCAGATAACAAATTTGCATAATCATAGACACTAGTTTGTCCACCATTTGATAGGCTTGGTTTTTCTGGTATTTTAAATTGTGCAAAACCTGTGCTAAACGATAGTAACAGTAATAATACAATGATTGGCATTGTATACTGTTTTATAGATTGCTTAAAAACTGCTAACCGTTGGTTTTTTAATTTCATCCTTTAGAGATCGTATTTGTCAACTGGTTAGTGTCATTATCTTGGACTGGAAAATGGGTTTTTAGTTGTTGGCCAGCATGTAAAATACCATCTACTAACCCTTGTTTAAACTGACCATTTTTAAATTGATTTTGGATAATTAACTTAGTGTTGTCCCAAAAATCTTTAGTCACAACATCGTTAATACCTTTATCTCCATAAATCCCAAATTTATGGTCGTTTACAGCAACGTAAATTAAAACACCATTTCTGTCTTTAGTATTATGCATTTTTAAAACAGAAAACACTTGTAATGCGCGACCTTCAAGGTTGTCATTACAAGTGTTTTCAATATGCACACGGATTTCTCCAGACGTATGGTCTTCTGCTATACGTATAGCCTCAACAATTTCTTGCTCTTCGGTAGTGGATAGAAAAGATTCTACGTCTTCAGGTATCATGTTTTTAGTCAAATTTAAATTCTACATCAGGTACGTTTTCAGATCCTGGATCAGCTTTGTATCTAGCCATTTCTTTAAATCCAAACCATCCTGTTAATAAGCTGTTAGGGAATTTAGAAGTATAAATATCATATTTATTTACTTCTTCATTATATCTGTCTCTAGCAACATTTATTCGGTTTTCAGTACCTTCTTGCTGAGAGATAAATTCTTTAAACTGTTCTGTAGTTTTTAATTCTGGATATCTTTCAAAAGAGGCAATAAGTCTACTAAAAGATCCACTTAATTCACTCTGTGCTTTTTGAAAAGCTTCCATTTTTTCTGGAGTTAAATTACTAGCATCAATATTAACAGATGTTGCTTTTGCACGTGCTGCAATAACTTCGTTTAACGTTTTTCTTTCAAAGTCAGCAGATCCTTGAACTGTTTTAATTACACTACTATATAAGTCATTACGTCTTTGGTAAGTGCTCTCTACATTAGACCATGCAGTTTTTGCATTAGCTTCTAAAGTTACTGCTGTATTGTTTATTCCTACTGCCCATTTGTATAAGCTAAAAGCAATTATTGCAATAATAATTACTGGTACAAGCCATTTTTTCATAATTGTTGGTTTTAAAGTTGTTCTTTTAGTTTGATTAGTTGATCTCTTACACCTTCCAATTTAGCTATAATTTCAAAATTATCAAGTGTTTTTTTTCTTTCTTCTTTTAAATGAATTTTTGCACCATCCAAAGTAAACCCACGTTCTTTTACTAAATGAAAAATTAGTTGAAGGTTTTTAATGTCTTCAGGTGTAAATTTTCGATTGCCTTTTGCTGTCTTTTTTGGCTTAAGCTCGTCAAATTCTTTTTCCCAAAAACGGATTAATGATGTGTTAACATCAAATGCTTTAGCGACTTCACCTATGGTGTAATACCGTTTTTCTGGAAGGTCTATAATCATTAATCTAAAGATTGGTTTTCAAGTGAAGCACGTTCTAATAACTTATTAAACTCTTCTGGTGTTAAACTACCATAGTAAAAGTTAATTGGGTTAATGCGTTCTCCATCTTTAAATATTTCGTAATGTAAGTGTGGTGCTTCAGAGCGTCCTGTACTACCTACAAAGCCAATTAAGTCACCACGTTTAACACGTTGGTTTTTTTGGACATTATATTTAAATAAGTGTGCATATAACGATACATAACCATAGCCATGATCTATTCTAATATGGTTTCCATATCCAGCAGAATTACTGTCTGCACGCTCTACAATACCATCACCAGATGCATAAACAGGTGTACCTCTTGGAGAAGTAAAGTCCATTCCCCAATGCATTTTTCTTAGTTTAGTAAAAGGGTCAGATCGCATACCATAACCAGAAGCCATGCGTGTTAAGTCTTCGTTGCTAACGGGTTGTATAGCAGGAATTGCAAGTAGTAGTTTTTCTTTTTCTTCAGCTAAAACAGCAATTTCATCTAAAGATTTGGATTGTACTACAATACGTTTTAATAGTTTGTCTATACGTTTTGAACTGCTTATAATTAATTCTGAATTATCATAACCATCTAGTTTTTTGTATCTATTTACACCACCAAAACCTGCTTTTCGTTGCTCTTCAGGGATGGGATTGGCTTCAAAATATAACCTATAAATGGCGTTGTCACGATCTTCTATATTGGCTAAGACCGTTTCAGCCTCTTCCATTTTTTTGTTAAGTAAATCAAACTGAAGTTCTAGATTGGTTAACTCGCGTTTTAGGGCTTTTTCTTTTGGAGACTCAAAATAATGACCACCTATAAAAACAAACAAAAAACCAAACAAAGCAGCAGCAACTAAAAATAGTGTTATAAACTTAAATGTGCGTCTTTTTTTGCGCTCTATTTTTTTATAAGAGAGCGTTTCAGAATCATAATAATATTTTACCTTACTCATTATCTAATTTATACTATTTTTGCAATTAATAAACCTGAATTTTTCAGTTAATTAAATAGTAACGAATAACAAATATATAAATTGTTTTAATAAGCGTTAAGCTTATGCTAACAAGATTATCAACATAGTATTATGAACTCTCAAGACATACGCGCAACTTTCCTTAAATTTTTTGAAGATAAAAAACATAGTATCGTACCTTCTGCACCAATGGTGTTAAAGGATGATCCAACATTAATGTTTGTTAATTCTGGTATGGCTCCTTTTAAAGAGTACTTTTTAGGTAATGGTCAACCAAAAAATAATAGACTTACAGATAGCCAAAAATGTTTACGTGTCTCTGGAAAACATAACGATTTAGAAGAAGTTGGTTATGACACCTACCACCACACATTATTTGAAATGTTGGGTAACTGGTCTTTTGGCGATTATTTTAAAAAGGAAGCAATTGCTTGGGCTTGGGAACTTTTAACCGAAGTGTATAAAATTGATAAGGATATATTATACGTTACCGTTTTTGAAGGAAGTGATGATGACGATAACCTTAAAATGGATACCGAAGCTTTTGATATTTGGAAACAGTACATTAGTGAAGACCGTATTTTAAAAGGAAATAAAAAGGATAACTTCTGGGAAATGGGAGAGCAAGGACCTTGTGGGCCTTGTAGTGAAATCCATGTTGATATTAGATCTGCTGAAGAAAAAGCTAAAGTAGATGGTAAGACTTTAATAAATGAAGACCATCCACAAGTTGTGGAAATATGGAATTTAGTTTTCATGCAATACAACCGTAAAGCAAACGGAACCTTAGAAGGTTTGCCTAACAAACATATTGATACAGGAATGGGATTTGAGCGTTTATGCATGGTGTTGCAAAACGTACAATCTAATTACGATACAGACGTATTTACGCCAATAATTAGAGAGATTGAAACCATTACTGGGAAAGATTATAATAAAGAAGAAAAAGTAGATATTGCTATTCGTGTTATCTCTGATCATGTTCGTGCTGTAGCTTTTTCTATAGCAGATGGACAATTGCCAAGTAATACAGGAGCTGGTTATGTAATCCGTCGTATTTTGCGTCGTGCAGTACGTTATGGTTTTACTTTTTTAGATAAAAAAGAACCATTTATTTATCGTTTGGTTAATGTTTTAACCGAAAAAATGGGATCAGCTTTTCCAGAATTAAAAGCACAAAAGCAATTAATAGAAAATGTAATTAAGGAAGAAGAAGCCTCTTTTTTAAGAACATTAGATCAAGGTTTAGCAATTTTAGATCGTATTGTAGACAATGCAACAGATAAGCAAGTGTCAGGATCTAAGGTTTTTGAACTTAAAGATACCTATGGTTTTCCTGAAGATTTAACGGATTTAATTTTACGTGAAAAAGGATTCTCTTATAATAAAGGCGAATTTAATAAGCGCTTAAAAGAACAACAAGGTAGAGGTCGTGAAGCATCAGAGTTAAAATCTGACGATTGGACAGTGCTTATCCAAGATGAAGACCAAGAGTTTATAGGCTACGATCAATTAGAAGCTAAAGTTAAAATTACAAAATACCGTAAAGTCGTTTCTAAAAAAGATGGCGAGATGCACCAACTGGTCTTTAATCTAACACCATTTTATGCTGAAGGTGGAGGACAAGTTGGAGATAAAGGATATATACAAGCTGGGAATGGTGACGTATTTTATATTGTAGATACTAAAAAGGAAAACAACGTTATTATTCACTTAACTAAAGAGTTACCTCGTGATGTAAATCAAGTGTTTGTAGCAAAAGTTGACGAGAAACAGCGTTACAGAACAGAATGTAACCATACAGCAACACATTTATTGCATCAAGCTTTAAGAGAGGTTTTAGGAGAGCATGTAGAGCAAAAAGGTAGTGCAGTACACTCTAAATATTTGCGTTTTGATTTCTCTCACTTTTCTAAGTTAACTGTTGAAGAATTGCGTGATGTAGAAAACTTTGTAAACTCTAGAATAGAAAGTAAGTTACCATTACAAGAAGGTCGTAACGTACCAATGGAAAAAGCGATTGAAGAAGGTGCTATGGCTTTATTTGGCGAAAAGTATGGAGACGCTGTGCGTACAGTACGTTTTGGTCAGTCTATAGAATTATGTGGAGGAACACACGTGGATAACACTGCAGATATCTGGCATTTTAAAATAGTGTCTGAAGGTGCAGTTGCTTCAGGTATACGTCGTATTGAAGCAATTACAAATGATGCTGTTAAGTCTTATTATCAGGACAATAATAGATCATTTTTTGAAATGAAAGATATGCTTAACAACGCACAAGAGCCTGTTAAAGCATTACAGAATCTTCAAGAGGAAAATTCAAGTCTTAAAAAGCAAATAGAACAATTACTTAAAGATAAAGCTAAGAATATAAAAGGCGAGCTTAAAAATGAAATTACAGAAATAAACGGAGTAAACTTCTTAGCTAAACAATTAGATTTAGATCCTTCTGGTATTAAAGATTTATGTTTTGAGTTAGGTAGCCAATTTGACAACTTATACTTGTTATTTGGAGCAGAAAATGATGGTAAAGCAATACTCTCATGTTATGTGTCTAAAAGTTTAGTGGACGCTAAAGGGCTTAATGCAGGAACTATTGTTAGAGAATTAGGTAAACACATCCATGGTGGAGGAGGTGGACAGCCATTTTTTGCAACAGCAGGTGGTAAGCATCCAGATGGTATAGATAATGCTTTAGAGGCTGCTAAAGGGTATATCTCTTAAAGGTTTTTCTCGCAAAGTAGGGAAGTCTTAAAGTTATATTTTTGTAGTTTTGGTTAAATTGAGCAGAATAGAAAATTTGAGGATTACCTGTCATCGATTATAGTTAATTGTTGTTATAATATTCATGTTCAGTTGGGTCCAGGACTTTTAGAGTCCGTTTATGAGGAAATACTTTATACAGAATTAATAGCTGCAGGCTTATCTGTCGAGAGACAAAAAGAGTTACCAGTGGTTTGGAAAAGTAAAACGTTAGATTTGGGTTTTAGGACGGATTTAATTGTGGATAATAAAGTAATCATCGAAATTAAATCAGTGCAAGAAATTCATCCAGTACATCCAAAACAATTACTAACGTATTTAAAATTGAGTGGTTTAAAATTGGGTTTACTGATTAATTTTAATAGTCCTTTAATAAAAACAGGTATAACTCGGATTGTAAATAATTTGTAAATAGATAAGATTTAATTTTTTTAAAAGAATACGTCTTTGCGTCTTAGCGTCTCAGCGAGAGCTATTTGTTCAAAGTGATGGCAGCATTTAATTAGTGTTTTTCATGTTATAAAAACATTTTAAAATTTAAGAATTAAAATAAGATGAATCTTCAAACCAAAATACCATTAAAAAAACAAGAATATAATCTGATAGATTATAACTCTAAAGTGTTTTTGTTAGGCTCATGCTTTGCGGAAAATATTGGTGAAAAATTTGAATATTTCAAGTTTCAGCACTACGTTAATCCGTTTGGTATTTTGTTTCATCCAATAGCCATTCATAATTTAGTATCTAATGCATTACATGGTAAAAAATATGCAGAGGATGACGTGTTTATTAATAACGAGCAGTTTCATAGTTTTGATGCACATTCAAAATTAAGTCAACATACCAAAAGCTTATTATTGCACCAACTTAATGCAGCTTCGCAAAAGACTAGTCATTATTTAAAGCAAAGCACACATGTTGTCATCACTTTAGGTACAGCTTGGGTATACCGTTACTTAAAGACTAATAAAATTGTAGCTAACTGTCATAAAATTCCGCAGCAGCAATTTCAAAAACAAATATTAAGTGTAGATGTTATTGTAGCAGCATTACAGTCTATAATAGAGCAGGTTAAAAAGGTAAATCCTAAGGTTAATTTTATATTTACAGTATCACCTGTTAGGCATATCAAGGATGGTTTTATAGAAAACACACAAAGTAAATCGCATTTACTTGCTGCGCTCCATAAAATGTTGGATGACCAATCTCATTATTTTCCTTCTTACGAAATTATGATGGATGAGTTACGTGATTACCGTTTTTATAACCAAGATTTGCTACATCCAAGTCCATTAGCGGTCGATTATATTTGGGATAGGTTTAAAACGGTTTGGATGGCAGATTCTGCTATTGCTATTATGTCTGAAGTAGATATTATTCAAAAAGGATTACAGCACAAACCATTCAATCCAAACTCGACTGCACATCTTAAATTTGTACAGCAATTGGTAGAAAGACAAATTACGCTAACAAATCAGTTTCCTAATATTAAGTTTTAGTAATTTGTAAGTAGTTGATTTGTAGCTTTTTTAATACAAATATTGCTTACAACTAATTATTTATCCTTTTTGTCGAATAAAAAATATTAAACGAAAAAGTAGGCTTATTTTTATAAAGCTATTAATCATTATATTTTCAAACACCAACCATAGAACTGCCAATCTAGTTTTTATGTTGGTGTTTTTTTTGTTACTAATTTTTTAAGTTTTTTTCGATTCTTAAAAGTCTCTTTTTAATTAGTAACGGTAGGTTTTAAATGTTGCTAAATTTTTCAATAATTATTAAAATCTTAAATGCTTTTTTTATGTACTTTTATGGTATGCGAAAAATAGTAATAGGTATAGTAATAGCGTTTGTAGTTTCTTTTGTAATAAAGAAGTGTACAGAAGGTAGTGCAGATAAAACAGTTGTAAGAGAACACTCTGCGTTAATCCAAAAACAAATAAATAATGTTGGTAAATTAATTGTTACCGAAGGGTATTTTAGTGATGCTTACAGTTATAAAAACTCTAAAGCTTTGTTTGCTAATTTAACCTCAGATAAACAAGCATTAGTTATTGTAAATGCTGAGGTTACTGTGGCTTATGATTTAAGTAAAATTGAATATGAAATAGATAGTATTAATAAGGTTTTAAAAATAAAATCTATTCCTAAAGAAGAATTAAAAATCTATCCAAATTTAGAATATTACGACGTAGAAAGTGGATACCTTAACGCTTTTAATCATGACGATTATAACAAAATAAAAGAAATTGTTACAACACGCATAACAAAAAAAATAGAGGCATCCAATTTACGTATTAATGCTAAAAACAGATTGGTAAGCGAGCTGTCTAAATTTTATATTTTAACCAATAGTTTAGGTTGGACGTTGCAGTATAACGACAGTAAAATAGATACTCCAGACAGGTTAGAAATTTTAAAACTATAGCTTATTATATAGGCTTTGCCATCCACCACCATTCATAACCTCTACACCATTGCTGCGTAAAATTGCTGCAGCACTACCAGAGCGCATACCACTTGCACAACAAGTAATTACTGGCTTGTTCCATTTTTTTATATCTGCAACTTTTGCTTGTATTTGTTGTAACGGAATATGTTTAGAACCTGGAATAGCTCCAGAGTCATATTCTGCTTTTGAGCGTACATCTAATATAACAGCACCTCGATCTGTAAATTCTTTTATTTTATTGGCTTTATTTCCAAAAAGAAAACTAAAAATTCCCATAGTATAATTGTTTATTACAAAGCTACTAATTTGAAACTTAAAAATCCTTAAATTTGTGTAACTTCAACTTAAAAAAAAGCAGTATATGTCTCAAGCATACGTTAATCAATCCATTGAAAATAACATAGGTTACATCACTTTTTTTACACCAGAACATAATGCGATGCCTAGTCCAATTTTAAAACAATTGGAATTAGCTATTAAAGATGCAGGTAAAAATAATGACATTAAAGTAATTGTTTTAAAAAGTGGAGGCGAGCGTACATTTTGTGCAGGAGCAAGTTTTACAGAGTTAGTGGCTATTACTAATTTAGAAGAGGGTAAGCGCTTTTTTTCTGGTTTTGCAAATGTAATTAATGCGATGCGTAAATGTCCAAAGTTAATTATTGGTCGCGTACAAGGTAAAGCTGTTGGAGGTGGTGTTGGATTGGCAAGTGCAACCGACTATTGTTTGGCTACTAAGTTTGCTGCCATAAAACTTAGCGAAATTAGTATTGGAATTGGACCTTTTGTTATTGAGCCTGCAGTTACTAGAAAAATGGGTCAAACTGCGTTTTCTCAAATGACTATTGATGCCGAATCATTTTTTACTGCAGAATATGCAAAAGAAAAAGGCTTATATGCCAATGTGTTTGATTCTGTTGAAGCGTTAGATAATGCTGTAGATATTTTAGCTGCTAAATTGGCAAGTTACAATCCAGAAGCTTTGCTAGAACTTAAAAGAGTGCTATGGGAAGACACAAATGAGTGGTGTGTTTCTCTACTGGAGCGTGCCGAAATTAGTGGAAAACTAGTTTTAAGTGATTTTACTAAAGAGAAATTGAAGAGTTATAAGTAGGTTTTAATAATATCTAATTTATAAAACATATAAATGCAAAAATTAAAAATCTTCTACACGTTTGTTATTATCTCTAGTATATTAACGCTATTTAATAATGGATTTATAGTGTTAAATTTAAGTGCAATAGTTAGTGTATTAGGTATTGTAGCTTCAATTTTGTTTTTTGCTAAAAAGTTTAATTTCTACTATGTAGCTATACTATGGATAGTAGCTCAAATCCCTTACGTTGCATATCAAAATGATATTTTTGATTTGTCTCAATTTTTACACTTTCATTTAGCAATAACTATTGGTCAATTATCAATTGGTGTAAATGCACAAGTTATATTGTTGGGTTTGATAATTAAAGACATATTGCTATCAAGACACTTATTTAAAACGCTGACTTTTAATGCTTATACTGAAAATGACATCCTTAAAAGAGAAGATTTCTATAGTTTTATTCCTATTGATATAAAATCTAAAAAGCTAATTGGTGTATCAGAAATTGTAATTGAAAATGTAGCATATACCAATATACAGTTTGTGCCTTTACAGGAACAACAGGTTAAAAAAGCATCTATTGTTATGTCTTCATTTAATGAAGAAAATACAATTAAAGCGACAGTACAATATAGTATTACAAAATCTTAAACCACAATCTCCTGACTAGCAATCTTAATACCATCGTCAATTAAATGTCCTACTTCAGGTCTGTTTTGTTTAATTGTTTCTAAATGATCTAAAATAGTATTACATAATTCATTTTCATTTCCTTTTTTAGCTAATTCAAACAACTCAACTGGTAATAACCAATCCATCGGAAAACGATTAATTAATTGCTCTAACACTTTAGTTCTAGAAATAGTAAAGTTAGTCCCTTCTCTATAATCACGTACCTGTTTGTAAAGCGCTATAAGTTCTAGCTTTTCAGGTGATTTTTCCTCATGTATAGTAGTGCTACTAATAGTGTGTGTAATTAAATCAAAACTATGTAAGTCGGCAGTACCAGAATATCCTGAAAGCACTTCCTTACCAACAGCCATATCATATTGTCCCCATTCTGGTTGGAATAAAACAGTATCGTTATGGGTTACCGTACAATTTTTAAAACTAATTAATATAATTTTACCTTGTAGGTTTCTAGTACCAGTAATAATTTCACCTTTAACAATAATACCACCTTCAAATTCCAAAGTAACTGTTTCGCCTTCATAAATATCGTAAGCGCGTAAATCTCTAGGCGACATGTCTTCAATAGCCAAATTAATTCCTTTTAATTTACCAATTGGCGACCCAAAACCATCAGGATGCTCTAAAGTGCTATGTCCAACTAGCTCTTTATCTCTATTAGCTAAGGCAGTTTTTCCGGTAGTTTGTATGTAGCTTACTTTACCATTATGTTCTATCATATTGGTAAAAACACCAGATATTTGTAAACCAGTACTCAGTTCGATAGTTCCTAAAGCTTCGCTTTGTATCAGTTTTTTAATTGCACTTGGTCCACCAGTACGCAACGCCATAGTATTAGCAAATTCTTCTAAAACTAAACTTAAATGTGCAAAATCCGGAGTGACATATAATTGTGGTTGCGGTTTTGTGATATCAAAATTCTGAAAGGTAGAGTCGATCGTATAAGGTAATTTTTTAACCTTATCTGTCATACACCAAGCACTCTCACCAATAGACGATAGTAAACCTGCACCATAAATTTTTGGATTATCTATTGTGCCAATTAAACCATACTCAACTGTCCACCAATGTAAATTTCTAATCAAAGCCATTTCACTTGGTTCACCCATGTTATTCTGTAAATCTTCAACTGCTTTTTCAGCTATATCAATTTGATCTTGTGGTGTATTAGGAGCTTCTTTAATAATAGATAAGTGTCGCACAGCTTCATATAACTCGTAATCTTTGGCAGAGCTTATCGCTTTACAACCAATCTCACCAAAACGTCTTAAATACTCAGCATACTCAGGATTAGCAATAATTGGCGCATGACCAGCACCTTCGTGGATTATGTCTGGAGCAGGCGTATACTCAATATGTTCCAATTGTCTAATATCACTAGCAATAACCAGGACGTTATACGCCTGAAATTCCATAAAAGCATTAGGAGGTATAAAACCATCCACAGCAACAGCAGCCCAACCAATAGCTTTTAAAATACGGTTCATACCATACATATTAGGTATAGCATCCACACTAATACCAGTTTGCTGCAAGCCTTCTAGGTAAGTATTATGTGCTACTTCACTTAGGTAATCCACATTTTTACGCATAGCATAACGCCAAACTGCTTGATCAATAGCAGAGTAATCCTCATAATCCTGAGGTTTAATAAATTGTCTTAAATGCTTAGGTAAACGATCTAAAATTGGATTAGATTCAATATTTTTAAACGCCATAGTATTGTGTTTCACTTGATGTAAAAATACAAAAATCGTACTAAAAGACTCTTAAAAAAAACAGTAGTTTATTCAAACAATCAAAACAACTTAGTATATTTGTACCATGATTAAATTAGCAACATTTTTATTTATAAGCGGAGGAGAAATATTTTTCATCCTACTTATCGTTGTTATGGTATTTGGTGCTAAAAATGTACCAGATATAGCCAAAGGTTTGGGTAAAGGTATGCGCCAACTTAAAGACGCAACTAACGATATTAAAACCGAAATCACAAAATCTGCAGAACGTAACGGTCTAGACACAAGCATCACCAATGATGTAAACGAAGAGCTTAAAAAAGTTAAAGACGATCTAGAAGAGTTTACAGGATCTGTACGTCGTAAACTATAATTCAAAATTTATTTTAATTATTTGGGCGTTACCACAAGGGTCGCGTCATCCATTATATCTTTTTTTGCCATATATGGCAGCAAAAAAAGGATGTCATTCCTACCGCTAACGCAAAGCAGTACTCTTAAAAATGTGTCGATTTACTATTTTTCGTAGTGATTATTTGTTAATTTGTAACTTTTATTAACTTTTCTTTAAGAATAATTTATATATTTAAGCATCAACCTTAAACTATATAAAATGAAAAAACGTGTACTTAAATTGTCATTACTAGTAATGACTTTTGCTTTTTTTAATGCCTGTCAGGATGAGGCCTATCTAGACAATCCTGAAGAAACCACAGTTAACGACGACCAAAAAGCAGCATTGACTATCCCAGAAATTAATGCTATAATTAATACTAGTCTTACTGAAACTGGAAGTTTTGATTGGAAGGACGTTACACCACATACCTTATGGAGTGCAGTTGTTAGAGGAAATAATATCTTAACCATAGGATATGGAGAAGAAGGAGAAAGTTTTGCAGAGGTCAAAACAGAGCGCTTAAAGTCTACCTTGTCTAATATAGAGCAACTAGTAGAAGCCAATGAAGCTTACAAAAAAAGCGAAAAAACAATGTTTGAACATGATATAATAAATGTTGTAGACGTTAAAGTAGAAAACTATATAACAATAAAACAATTGTTACAAACAGATGGTGTTAGATATTTAGAACCAAACGGTTATAATCACTACGAAACCGTTAATAATGCGCGCTCAAGCTCAGGGTGTGATAAAAATGCAGATGCTATAAACGCATCGCATTACACAACAATAGCACCAAATAATGCACAAGTATCTTGGCATTTTAACAAGCATAATATTCCGCAAGCATGGAATTATAGTACTGGATCAGGAATAACTATAGGGTTGATAGATACAGGTGTATCAGCATCACAAAGCTTATTAAATACATCAGGAATTAATGACGGTTATTCTAACGGTCGCTTTGTACAAAAATATGGAACCTTTATAGATTCCTCTTGGTGGTGGTCTAGTAACTATGATGGACCACACGATAAATGTGGACATGGTACAGCTATGGCGTCAACTATGGCAGCACCACGTAATGATAATGGTATGCCAGTTGGTGTTGCCTATAATGCAAATTTAGTAGCTTATAGAGCAACAGAAGATGTTTTGCTTAATGACTATCATGAGCGTAAAGGTGTGTCTGCAGCATTAACGCAATTAGGTAACAGAAGTGATGTCAAAATTATATCTATGTCAATTGGTTATGTGTGGTCTATTGGTAATATTAAAGATGCTGTTAAATATGCCTATAGTAAAGGGAAATTAATTTTTGCTGCAGGAGGGACGTCTACTAGTTTTACAAATGGATTTGGCGTAATTTTTCCAGCAACTATGAGTGAGACTGTTGCTGTTACAGGTGTTGATGATGGTCCAAATTATGACAGATGCGAAGTGTGTCATAGCGGAAGTAAAATAGATTTTACAATTATTATGGAAGGTGATAATAACACAAGTAAAGCGCCTCCTGTATTAGGTTTTTATAATGGAGATAGACGTTACACAGGTGGATCATCTGTAGCAACAGCAACTACAGCTGGTATTGCAGCATTAGTTTGGTCAAGACATCCATCTTGGTCTAGAACACAAGTGTTAAATAAATTAAAGCAATCTGCCGAGTTTTATCCTAACAAGAACAGCAGTTTTGGTTATGGTAATATTGATGCCTTACAAGCAGTGCAGTAAAACATTTTAAAAATTAGTTAAAAAAGCCTCTCATAACATTGAGAGGCTTTTTGTTTTTATAATACGTTTACTTATGGTGTTTCTCTAACACCTTTTAAGAGGTCAGCACTTAAATTTGTGTCGTCGGATTCAGAAGATTTATGTAATACAGATATGTCTCCTGTAGATTCTAAAACCACAGCCTCTACTTGTTTAAAGTCTAACACATTTGCTTCTCTTAGCTTAGCTATTAATTGCGATTTTTCAATTCTAGCATGTTTTAAATTGTCATGTAAAATGGTTTGACCTTTCATTAATAATAAAGGCTTATTTGATATTAAAGTGTTTATACTAGGAAACTTTTTTTGTAAAGTAGAAAAAATATAAGTTAAAAATAGTAAGCCTGCAATTGCAACACTACCATGTGTTATGGATGTACTTGACGTTAAAGTTGAAGAGATAATACTACCAATAGCAATAGTAAATGCAAAGTCATAAGCTGTAAATTTAGCAAACGAGCGTAAACCAATAATTCTGGTTAATATAATAATGACTACAAATAATATAAGGCTTCCTAAAATAGTTTCCCATAAAGGGTCACTTAAAGAATATATCCAATCCATGTTTATGTTTTAGTGGTTATTTTTTTACGTTATTAGCTTAAATTTCGTAAAAATAAATGGCAATAAAAAACTTTAGTTAAATGTTGTTAAATTGCTAGTTGCTACATGCAATTATAATATTTGTTTTACTTTTTTTATAAGTTGCTTGTTTTTGGTTTTAAGGATAAGGACACCACATTTGGCTTGCTCTCCAAATATAGCAGCAGCTTTAGCTGGTTTTACAATATAAAAATCTTCAATATTATTTAAGTTTATTAATTCTAGAACCACTGTCGTTTTAGGATACGCTATAGGATCAAGTAAATAATAATTAGGTTCGTTTAAATTTAGTAAAAACTGAATTTTGCAATCGCACTCTATTTTTTCTTTAGGCAAAATAGGGTTGCTTTTGTTTTTAAATTGAATTCTAGAATTTGCAGTTTTAGCTGTAAATAATGTGTCTGCGTTTATTTTCTGCTTGAAAATAGTAACTCTATTGACTTTTAATTCTAGTTTCTCAAAATCATTTAACCATGTAATATTGTCGTTTAAAGTCAAGGTTTTATCCTCAACAGTATTTTGAGCACTAATTATTTGTGCAATTAGAATTATAAAAATCAGTATTAAATTGTGCTTCATATTATAAAAGTATGCTATTTACCTTATAATTAAAATAGTAATTAGTGTAAAAGGCATTTGGTTTAGTTAAGCACGTTTTTTTATACGTGTACATAATTAGCAATCTTTTAATTATTAATCTTGAGTTAGTCTTTATTGCTCAGATTGATAAATTGTGGGTACTTTTGCACTAAATTAAAAAAGGAATTTAGATGTTGGATTATGTAGTAATTGGTGGCGCACAAGCAGGATTGGCTATGGCTTATCATTTAAAACAAATGAATGTAAATTTTTTGGTGCTTGATGGAGAGTCAGAGGTTGGAGCATCTTGGCTAAACCGATGGGATTCTTTAAAGTTATTTACACCAACAGAATATAACCATTTACCAGGCTTAAAATTTGATGCACCTAAAGGATATTATCCAACTAAGGTTGATGTTGCTAATTATTTTAAGGATTATGTCAAAAAATTTAATATACCAATACAATTAAACACTTTAGTGACCTCTGTAAGTAAAACTGAAACAGGTTTTTTTGTTCAGCATGATACTGGCGAAATTGAAGCTAAAAACGTTATTGTTGCAACAGGTCCATTCCATATACCATATACACCACCTTGTCATACCAAAATTTCTAAAAGCACTTTGCAAATGCATAGTAATTACTACAAAGGTGTTAAGCAATTACAACAAGGAGATGCTTTGGTTGTAGGAGGAGGAGATTCTGGGTATCAAATACTAAATGAAATCTCTAAGGATGCATCCAGAACAGTTTACTTTTCTGGTGATACAACAGTAAAATCTTTACCTCAAAATTTTTTAGGTAAAACGTTGTGGTGGTGGTTTACTGTTGTTGGTTTTTTAAGTTATAGTAAGTATAGTTGGATAGGAAAAAAAATTAACTCATCGACACAACCCGTTATTGGAACAGATGTTAAGGGGATTTTGTCAAGAGAGAATGTAATTGCTGTTGGACGTACAAAGGATGCTTTAAATAATGATGTTTTTTTTGAAAAACAAAAAGTTTCAACCATTAAAAATGTGATTTGGGCAACAGGTTATCGTCCCAATTTTAATTGGATACAAGGTTTAGAATTAGATGCTAATAGCTATCCGAAAAATTATAGAGGAGTAAGTAATATTGATGGTTTATACTTTATAGGTTTACCTTGGATGTTTACACGTGGCTCTGCGACATTAGGTGGTGTGTCTAAAGATGCAAGTTATTTAGCTAATGTAATGCTTTCAAAGGATAATATTAAATAGCTAATTAGTGTTTAGGAGTTTGTAGTAATATTCAAAAATGGGTCTCTCTATGTGGTCGTTTTCTTCATATTCATAATGAAACAAAATAGCTTCGGCATCTTTAATATCTTTTTCAGTCATTAAATCTTGGCAGCATTTAGCCAACTCTAAATCACTTTTAAAAACCGAACCAATTCTTAATCTAATAATGTTTAGTGGACTTTTGTCACCAAGTAAATACCCAATTAAAGCAATAGGTTCAATCTCATCAGTATGGCAATTTTCTAATATGCCTCGTTCAATTTCGTTTATTTTAATTCTGTTTTTAAAATAATGCTGAAGGATGTATCTTTTTTCAAAAGTAATCATCTTATTAGTAAAAAAATCTTCGTTTTCTTCTATAGATAAAGTAAAGTCCATGTAATTAGTTTTTATTTTTTGCTAGTAGTTTCACACAAAACATAGTTTTTAAAAATATGCTCTAATTCTTTCTCTGGATTATCTGTAATTCCAGAATGAGTTTTAGAGCTTTGTATTACTGTACTGCGTGAAGCTGCTAACCATCTAAATCTATCAGATAATTCAAACTGTCCAATAGTTCCGCTAGCTTTGTCACCTTTACAAATTAAGTCCCAAGACTTTAAATATGTATTTAGGTCTTTTATATTAAGTTCGCATGCAAATGCAGCCAATTTAGCCTCGTCTATTTTAAATTTAACCTCTAGATATTTTTTTCTTTTAGAAAATAAAATAACACCAATGTTAAAAAACTCCTCACGTTCTACTTTAGGTACTAAACGTATTATCGCATATTCAAAAGTAACTTTATCTTGCATCTTTAGCTTCTTTAACTAGTAAGTTAATCTTTTCAAGTCTGGAGTTTAAATACGTTTTGTACGCAGCTTTCATTTGATCTGGCGTAAAAGTGTCAGACTCATTTATTAGCCAATCTTCAGGTATGGTATTAATTATAGTGTCAATAGTATTTAAACTTAATTTTTCAATAATTTGTTGCGATGCTTCATCAAATTTTGAAGCACGATCTAATAAAACATGATCTTTAATTAAAGGAAATGTTCTGGTTAAATGATTCTCCCAAGTCTCCCAATTATGATGAAAATAAAAACTTGCTCCATTATCAATAACCCATAACTCTTTATTCCAATTAAGTACATTAGGGTTTTTAACTGTTCTGTCAATATTACTAATAATGCTATCTAATAATACTACTTTGGATGCTGTCAAAGGATCTGCAACCGACGCCAAAGGATCAAAGGTTATACTACCGCTTAAATAATGTAATCCTAGGTTTAAACCCACGCTAAACTTAAGTAAATCTTGTATTTCTTCATCTGGTTCTGTTTTACTAAAAGAGTCATCCAAATTCATAAAGACCAATTCTGGTACTTTTAAGCCAATAGCTCGAGCTAACTCACCACCAATAAATTCGGCAATCAATGCTTTTTTTCCTTGTCCTGCACCTCTAAACTTTAAAACATATAAAAAGTCGTCGTCTGCTTTTACAATTGCAGGTAAAGAACCACCTTCTCTTAGAGGAGTGATGTATTGTGTAACATCAACGGTTCTTATATCTAATTTACTCATTAGTAATATTATATTTTTCGGCTAATAGTTAAGCCATCTCTAATAGGTAGTAAAACAGTTTCTATTCTTGGGTCTTCTTTTAAAAGTGTATTAAACTCTAAAACAGCATTGGTAGAAATGTCTTTTGGGTCTACTGGTTCAATCACTTTTCCATGCCATAATACATTGTCAGATAATATGATTCCGCCAGGTCTTAATTTGTCTATTATTAAATGAAAATAATTAACGTAGTTAGGTTTGTCAGCATCAATAAATACCAAATCAAAAGATTTGTCTAGCTTTGGAAGTATGTCAATTGCACTTCCTAAATGCTGATGTATTTGCTGCCCAAATTCTGATTTATCAAAATATTTACGCTGAAAATCTTCCAACTCCTCATTAACATCAATAGTATGTATTTCGCCTTCCGGATGTAACCCTTCCGCTAAACATAAAGTAGCATAGCCAGTAAAAGTCCCTAGTTCTAAAACAGATTTTGGTCTTATTAATTTAGAAATCATACTTAATACGCGACCTTGATAAGGTCCGGACAACATAATAGGTTGTAATATTTTTTGATACGTTTCTCTAGTTAATTGTTGTAATAATTCGGGCTCATCTTGACTGTGAGCCACAACGTAGTCGTCTAATTTTTCTGGTAAAAAATACATTATCCTAAAATACGTTTAACAAGTTTATCTTTAGCAGCTTGGTCATCTCCACATAACCATTGGATTACGTTGTCTTCCCAAATAGCATCACGTTCTGTTTCTGTAATAATTTTTCGGTCTATGGCTAAATCTAAAATTTTTCCAGGGTACGAGCTTTGTTTCTCGCTTTCCATTTCCCCTAAAGGATAAGGATCATCAAGTCCCATTAAAACCTGTTTAGAACCTTGGTTTTTTAATAACAAATCCAAACCACCAGTATCATGCACTAACGTGTCAAAAAAGATGTTTTTATGCCCAACCGCTTTCCTTGGGTGGCTTTTACCTTCAAATAAATCGGGTCTACCATCAAAACCTTGGATACGACGTCCTAGGTTTATTTGTGCTAATTGTCCACCATGTGCAAAGCAAGTACGCATATTTGGATACTTATCTTGATAACCATTTAAAGTTAAAAAGTGATAGGCATCGGCACATTGTGCTAACATCCATATCAAGTGAAAACGCCAAGACGTGTTTTCTAATTTTATAAATTTTTCTCCATCGTAAGGATGTATTTCTACAGCTAGATTATACTTGTTAGCCATTTCAAAAATAGGCTCGTTTTCTTCGTCAAAAATACAACGCCAAGTTCCAATAGTATCCATGTAGTGCGTTGGTAAGCATAGTAATTGCATGCCTAATTCTTCCACACAACGTTCAATTTCCCAACAAGCACCTCTAACAAAACCAGGATGTACTACAAAACCACAAGTAAATTTACTTGGGTTTTCGCGTTGCACTTTGGCATTAAAATCGTTCTGAAATTTAAGCGCTTGCTTCATTTCTTCCACACGCAATCCGTTACCGTATAATTGCGATAAGTTTAAAACTACTGCATGGTCAATTTTAAAACGTTCCATCCAAGCTAGTTTTTCATCTAAAAAAAAACTAGAATCGGTAATTGGTCTGTTCCAATCTTTTTGAAGCATAAATTTTCGGTCTTTATCCACCCAGAAAATTTCTTTGTCTTGCATAAACTGAGGGATTTCCTCTGGATATGGCAATAAGTGGGAGTGCCCGTTAATTCTAAGTTTGCGTTTTTCCATATGTTGTGTCATTGCTGGTCTTTAGGTGTGGCAATTTTTGTCTTAAATTATTTGTTTTATTCATTTTTTGCTTGTCCAAAAAACGAACCAAAAAAAGACATCCAAGCCAAGGAATTTTTCAGTTTTAAACTGAAAACCGATACGAAAACTTCGCGTCGAACGTAGTTCTCCTGCTCTCGAAGCTTTTCTTAATCTATTCTTCGCCTTGGCGTTCAATTTTACAAATTGATTGGGGACTTTCAATTAAGCTAATGTTATTTTTAATCCCATCTTTATTTTTTTTGCTAACTGCTAACTGCTAACTGCTAACTGCTAACTAGTTTTCTAACTTTACCTTTTGTGGTGGTTGCATGATAGCCGAGCAGTTTGGACATGTACGTTTGTCTAAATCGCCATAATATTTATCGAATATTTTTGGCATATCGGTTTCAATATTTTTTACTGTAAAATCTTCTTCGTATAGTTTTGTTGTGCAATTTTCACAAAACCATAATAAGGCATCTTGCACACCTTTTTCTCTTGGATATTCAATTACCAAGCCAACTGTATTTGCACCACGTTGTGGCGAGTGTGGTACTTTTGGAGGTAACAAAAATATTTCACCCTCTTTAATATGAATATCTTTTGGCATACCGTCTTCAATAACCTTTAAGACAATATCACCTTCAATTTGATGGAAAAATTCAGGTGTTTCGTTATAATGGTAGTCCTTTCTATTATTTGGTCCACCAACAACCATAACAATAAAATCTCCATCTTTCCAAACTACTTTATTACCAACGGGTGGCTTTAAAAGATGTCTATTTTCTTCAATCCAAGCTTTAAAATTTATAGGTGGAAATAATTTACTCATTGTATAATATTTTGGGCGTTACCCTAAACAGGGTCAGGCTTTCAAGGCTCGCTCTCTGCGAGGAGCTCAAACAAACCTTTCAATCCTTAACGCGGATTCATCAATTCAATAAAATTAGTGATAATTGAACAGATTGCCACGATTTTTTAAAAAGAAAAAAATCTCGCAATGGCAGATGGAATTATAAACTCTTTGTTCTTCCGCCATCAACCGGAAGATTAATTCCGTTAATATAACTAGCACGTTCGCTTGCTAAAAAAGTAATTGCATCAGCTAGCTCTTCGGGCTTTGCAAAACGTTTTGCAGGCACAGCACTTTTCATAGCATTTGCAGATTCTTCTTCTGTATTTCCTGATTTGGCAGATTTGTTTTTAATAATTTCTGCCAAGCGATCGGTTCCAGTAGCACCTGGCAACACGTTGTTTACTGTAATTCCAAATTGACCAAGCTCGTTTGCTAATGTTTTACTCCAATTGGCAACAGCACCACGAATAGTATTACTCACGCCAAGACCATCTAAAGGTTGTTTGACTGATGTTGAAATAACATTTATAATTCTACCAAAACCTTCGCTCTTCATAAAAGGAACTACTGCTTGTGCTAACACGTGATTGCATTTTAAATGCTGAGTAAAAGCAGCTTCAAATTCATCAACTTCTGCTGAAAATACTGGTCCTCCCTTTGGTCCACCTGTATTATTTACTAATACATGAAACCCATGATTTTGTTTTACGTAAGCTTCTACCTTTTCTTTTAATTCCTTTGGGTTAGAGAAATCAGCTACAATATAATCGTGATTTCTATGCTGAGGTAATTCCTTTAATGTTGCTTTTAACTTGTCTTCATTTCTAGCAATAAGGGTAACTTGTACACCTTCTTCAGCTAACGCTAAAGCTGTTGCTTTACCTATTCCTGCTGTGCTTCCGCATACTAATGCGAATTTGTTATTTAAGTTTAAGTTCATATTCTAAGTTCTTTTGTAACCTCTCGACTGCGCTCGAGGAGACATATAGTTTTAATTAATGTTTATTTGTCTGCTCGAGGAGATTATTCGTGTAAATTATATTTTTAGTTTTAATGTCTGGTCAAACTTATTCGAGACCTAATTTTAATTATATTTTTTAATTCACCTCTCGACTTCGCTCTAGCAGACGATTCGTTTATGTTTTTAGTTTAAATGTCTGGTCGAGCGCAGTCGAGACCTTATTCGCTATCTGGATTATATTTTGAATGACTAGCATTTCTACATTCAGATAAAATTTGTAACAAATCATACTCATCATTTGCTAAGGCATATTTCTTTTTTGAACTCCACTTTTTTATTTTCTTTTCAAAAAATATTGCTTGTTCAATATCGTTAAATTCTTGATGAAAAATTAACTTTAATGGTCTTCTTTTAAAAGTGAAACAATTTTTGTTTAATCCATTTTGATGCTCTTCTAATCGTCTGGATATGTTATTTGTAACTCCTGTATAGGTTAAATTATCAGAACATTGTAATATGTAAACATAATAAGTTTTCATAGTAAACCTCTCGACTACGCTCGAGGAGACATTTAGTTTTCAATTTATAAGATTCCCACTTTATTGGGAACTAGTATTTTATACAAACATTCTTGGCCTCAGTAAAAAAGCGTAATGCTTCAAAACCACCTTCGCGTCCAACTCCAGAAGCTTTTACACCACCAAAGGGTGTGCGTAAATCACGCATCATCCACGTGTTTACCCAAACTATTCCGGTTTGTAATTGGTTACTCATGCGCATGGTACGTTTTAAGTTGTTGGTCCATAATGTTGCTGACAAACCATACTTTACTTTGTTTGCCATAACTAAAACATCGTCTTCGGTATTAAAAGGCATTATAGTTACTACAGGTCCAAAAATTTCCTCTTGGTTTACTCTGCATTCATCGTTTGGAACTTCAATAACGGTTGGTTCCAAATAGTAACCGTTTTCATAATCTTTTACAGTGACTTCATTTCCGCCACAAAGGATTGTTCCGTTTTCCGCTTTAGCGATATTTATATACTCTTTTACTTTTTCTAAATGTGGTTTGGATACTAATGCTCCAATGTTAGTGGATGCTTCAGATGGATGACCAACTTTTAACGCTTTCACTTTAGTGACAAAATCTTTCTTGAATTTCTCATAGATAGATGCTTCTACAAAGATGCGACTTCCGCATAAACAAATCTGTCCTTGATTTGCAAAGGACGAGCGTACGGTTGTGTCTAACATATCATCATAATCACAGTCTGCAAAAATGATATTTGGATTTTTTCCTCCTAATTCTAAAGATAGTTTTTTAAACATTGGAGCTGCTACTTTTGCAATATGTGCTCCTGTTGCTGTTCCTCCTGTAAAACTAATCGCTTTAATGTCTTCGTGTTCTATAATAGCTTGTCCAGTTGAACCTCCTAAACCATGTACAATATTTAACACACCTTTAGGTAAACCAGCTTGGTTACAAATTTCGCCTAATAAATAAGCAGTCATTGGAGTGATTTCGCTTGGTTTTGCAACCACACAGTTTCCTGCAGCAATTGCAGGAGCAATTTTCCATGTAAATAAATATAGTGGCAGGTTCCAAGGTGAAATGCAACCAACAACACCAATGGGTTGACGTAAGGTGTAATTTATTGCTTGTCCAATGCTTTCGTGGCTTTCGCTGGCAAACTGTGTTATGGCATTCCCGAAAAAGCGAAAGTTACTTGCTGCTCTTGGTATATCTACTGCTTTTGCTAAGCTAATCGGTTTTCCGTTGTCTTTGCTTTCTGCTTCCGCAAAGCGTTGCAAATTAGCTTCTAATAATTCAGAAATCTTTATTAAAATTCTACTACGTGTTTCTATACTAGTTTGTGACCAACTTGGAAAAGCTGATTTTGCAGCGATATATGCGTTTTCTACATCCTCTTTTGATGAGTTTGGAATTTGTCCGTAAACTTCTCCATTACTAGGATTGTAATTGTCTATCCAAAGGTCTTGCAATGGATTATGGAATGCTCCGTTAATGTAGTTTTGAATTTTCATTTATTGTTTCTTATAAGCCATTACCTTAATTTCAACCACTAAATCGGGATGTGGTAATTGATGTACAGCAACCGTCGTTCTGGTTGGACCTGTTTCTTTATCAAAAAATTCAGCGTAAGCTTTATTATAATCTGCAAAGTCATTCATGTTTACTAAAAATGAAGTCACATCTACAACATCTTTTAGACTGGCACCAACTTTTTTAAGATTGGTGTCTATGTTTTTTAAAACTTCTTGCGTTTGTGTGTATGCGTTTAGTTTTTTAGTTCCCATCTCGTCGATGATATCAACTCCAGCGATACTGTTGTCTGCTTTGCGAGAACTTGTTCCTGAAACGAAAATGAAATCGCCAACTTGTTTTACGTGTGGATAGGCTCCTCTTGGTGTTACTTTAGTTCCTTCGTTCATTAATTTTATGTTTTTGCGTCATCCTGAACTTGATTCAGGGTTTGATTATTTTTCTAGTTTGCTACTGGCTGCTTGTCGGCTATTTTAAACCTGCAATTTTATCGTCTTGTAAAATAGCTTCTGTTTGTATTTTTACTTTTTCCAAAATATCTTTTAGATTATCTGATGTTTTAATAATTCCGTCGTCTAAAAGGTTTAGTATGGCTTTATCTTGAGCACGACCTCTAAGCATTGCTTCGCGATAGCCAATATGCTCGTTAAAAGTAACTAAGCTATATTTTGATGAATACTCATTAGGGAATTCTTTTTCTAATGCTTGTTCAATTTTTCGTTTTTCTTGAAATATAGCTTGACCAACATGGTCTTTCATTTCGTGAAAATTATCTATAGCCAAATCTGCAATAGCATCTGTATCTTTTTTTCTGGTTTTCTCGTATTCTGTAAAAACTGTTTCCCAATCGCCTTCAAATTTATCTAATACAGCGTCAAACTCGACAACATCTTCAAAAGACGCATTCATGCCTTGTCCGTAAAAAGGTACTATTGCGTGTGCTGAATCTCCCATTAATAGGGTGTTGCCTTTATAGTGCCAAGGAGAACATTTTACCGTACCTAAAGGAGCTGTTGGGTTTTCAAAAAAGTCGTCCACCAGATTAGGCATTAAAGCTAATGCATCTGGGAATTCTTGTTGAAAAAACTCGGTTACAATTTCTGGAGTAGTTAAGTTGTTAAAATTATATTCACCTTCAGCATAGCTTAAAAATAGTGTTACAGTAAAGCTACCGTCTAAATTTGGTAGTGCAATAACCATAAAATCCCCTCTAGGCCATATGTGTAAAGCGTTTTTGTATGTTTTGTAATCTCCTGTTTTTGTTGGTAATATGCTTAACTCTTTATAACCATGTGTTAAGTAGTTTTGAGAAAAACTGAATAAAAATTTACGCTCTAAATAATAACTTTTTCGTAAAGCAGAACCAGCTCCATCTGTTGCTATTATACAATCGGCATCTTCAATAAATTTGTCTTTAGAAGTATAATCTTCAAAAAGAGCAGTCTTGTTTTCAAAATCTACCGATTTGCATTTTTTATTAAAATGAAAGGTAACATTATCATGTTTTTCGGCTTCATCTAAAAGTAAAGCGTTTAATCCACCTCTTGATATTGAGTTTATATATTCATGATCACGACCACTATAATTGGATAAAAACGTGTTACCTTGTTTATCATGAATCATTCGACCATTCATTGGTATACAAAGTGCTTCTACTTGTTTTTCTATACCAACTAGTTTCATTGCTTTATTACCTCTGTCTGAGAATGCTAAATTGATAGAACGACCTGCAGATATGTCAGTTTTGCGTAAGTCGGGACGCATCTCGTACACGTTAACATTATAGCCTCTTTGTCCAAGTCTTAGAGCTAGTAAGCTTCCGCAAAGTCCTGCACCAATGATTAATATGTTTTGTTTATTAGGCATGTAATTTTTTCTTTATTAACTGTATCTCTTCGTAAGTTAATCTTAACTTATTTAAGGATAACTGTTGTTGTTGATTATTTGAGTCATTAAAACTTAAAGTATTATTCATGCTGTTAAATTTTAATTCTTTAAAATTATGATACTCTATGTTTGTAACTACAGTGTCTTTAATTAAGACTACTATTCTTTTGTTTGTGATAAATAGATAATCAAATTGGTTATTGGCAAAAAAGCTTAGTAAACCTAGTATTTGATATTGCCAAAATCCAATATCACTTTTTTTCTTTAGTTTTAGTAATACTGTTTCATCACTTATTATTTTGTAGAAAGTGTTCAAAGTAAAATTATAGTAATTGTTTTAGACGCTCCACCATAATGTAAACATCTTGAAAACTATTATATAATGGTATAGGAGCACATCTGATAACATCAGGTTCTCTCCAGTCTGTTATAACGCCTGCATCTGTTAACTTGTCGTACAAAGATTTATCTGCATTTTTAACTTGGATCGACAGTTGGCATCCTCTTTCGTTAGGATTACTAGGAGTAATTATTTTTATATCCTTGTTGTTTAATTGGTTTATTAAAAACTCAAAATAACCAGTTAATACTTTTGATTTTTTACAAAGTTTATCAAATCCAGCTTCTTGTATTACATCTAAAGACGCTCTAATAGCAGCCATAGATAATATCGGTGGATTTGAAAGTTGCCAACCCTCTGCACCTGGAAGTTGGTCAAAATCGTCACGCATTCTAAATCGTGTCTTTTTGTTATGACTCCACCATCCAGTAAATCTATTTAAATCTTTATTATTAGCATGACGCTCGTGCACAAACGCACCAGATAAACTTCCTGGTCCAGAATTTAAATATTTGTATGTACACCAAACTGCAAAGTCTGCACCAGAATCGTGTAAATTTAATTGGACATTTCCTGCACCATGAGCACAATCAAAACCAACAACACAGCCATGTTTATGACCTAAATCAGTAATTCGTTTTAAATCAAAAAACTGTCCTGTATAATAGTTTACACCACCTATCATGACCAACGCTATCTCGTCACCATGTTGATTTAAAATAGCTTCTAAATCGTCGTAATTGGCTAGTTCTTCGCCTTTTCTAGCTTTCCATAATATCAAGCCTTCTTTGTCGTCATAGCCATGATGACGTAATTGAGACTCTACTGCATATTTATCACTAGGGAAGGCATCAGCCTCTATTAAAATTTTATAACGCTTAGGTGTAGGTTGATAAAAACTAACCATCATAAAATGTAGGTTAGCAGTTAATGAATTCATTACTACAACTTCCAATGGTTTAGCACCAACGATATTAGCCATAGTATCTGTTAAAAACTCATGATAATGTAGCCAAGGGTTTTTACCTTCGGTATGTCCTTCAACTCCTAAATTTGCCCAATCTTGAAGCTCTTGGTCAATATAAGTTTTAGTTATTTTTGGTTGAAGACCTAATGAGTTTCCGCAGAAATAAATTAAATCATTTCCGTTTTTATCTTTAGGAATGTGGAATTGTTGACGGTAGTCAGCCAATTGGTCTTCGTTATCTAATTGTTTAGCAAAATCTAAACCTAATTTATAGTTGGTCAAAATGGTTTGTTTTTAGGTGTCCAACAAAAATAAGAATAATTAGGTTAGAAAGGAAGTAGTTGGTTAAGACAAAAAAAGGGTTTCATAAATATAAATTATGAAACCCTTTGAGATATATGTTGACGCGTAAAGCGGAATAACTTTATATACGTTTTAAGTTTTAATTTGGACTTTATCTAATTCATTTTTATTGAAATATTAGAAAAATTTAAGTTCCAATTACTATCATTCTGTTTATGATCCTTAGCTATTTTAATACCGTTGTAGTCTTGATAATTTTCAAAAGTTGTGATCATTGAGGGTTTTGTAGTATTACCTTGTCTAAAAATCCATTCTTTAATAATGTAATTTTTATCGTAGTAAAAATCATAGGCATCACCAGGTGTGTAACCACCATCACTGGTATATGTTAGTGTTAGTTTGTTTAGTTTAACCTTGCTAATTGGCGCTAATTCTACAATTGTATCAGTAATAGTTGTGCCTTTATCCCATGATATTTGAAAAGGTGCTAAAAGCCAAAATTTATCGTTTATAAAACCACGATCAGCCATCATTGCTGTACTGTCCATGTTGCTTCTGTTGTACGATATAGTGTCTTTATCCGTAATTAGCGTAACTTGTTTGGATTTTGGTTGCCACGACCAAGAGCGTTCAAAATGTGTGCTATCTTTATCTACGTTAAAAGTAAAGTCAATTTGGGTTACATTTTTCCAATTTGATATTCCGTTAGCGTTAGCAATTTTTTGAGCAGTAGTCAGTTGTATTTGAGTTGGTTTAACCTCTTTTTTACAAGAAAAACTAACTATAGCCATTAATATAAGTAATAATTTTTTCATCATTTTTTTATTGCAAAGATACGGAAGCCTTTTATTTAAAATAGAAATATTAAATTGGGAACAAATACCAATATTATGAAAACTGATTATTTTAACACCAATAAATCTACTTGGAATGAAAAAGTAAAAATTCATGCCACGAGTGACTTTTATGATATGGATGCCTTTAAAAAAGGAGAAACATCCTTAAAACACTATGAGTTAAAGGCATTACCAAATGTTAGAGGTAAATCGTTGTTGCATTTACAATGTCATTTTGGTCAAGATACACTTAGTTGGAGCAGGTTAGGAGCTAAGTGCGTGGGTGTTGATATTAGTGATGAAGGTATAAAATTAGCCCAAACTTTAAATAACGATTTGTCATTAAATGCCAAATTTGTTTGTTGTAATGTTTTAGATACCTCTAGTCATGTCAAGGAAACTTTTGATATAGTGTTTACAAGCTATGGTGTTATAGGTTGGCTACCAGATTTAAAACCATGGGGAAAAATGATAGCTGAGCGTTTAAACAAAGGAGGTGTCTTTTATATTGCAGAATTTCATCCGATAGTTTGGATGTTTGATTATTTAGAAAAAAAGCCTGTAATGCGCTATGCTTATAATAGGGATGAGGTTATTTATGAAGAAGAACAAGGTACTTATGCAGATGAAACTGCTGATGTGCTATCTAAGACCTATTCATGGAATCATGGTTTAGGCGAAGTTATAAATGCCTTAACCGAAGCTGGGTTACACATTGATTATCTAAATGAATATGATGAAAGTCCGTATAACGTATTGCCAGACTTAATCGAAACTAAATCTGGCAATTTTGAATTAAAAGAAAAACTATATCCTCTTATTTTTGAAATAAAAGCAACTAAACTTTAGTTTTTGATAATCATTTTTGAACCAATCAGTTTATCAAAACTATAAATCTTTATAAAGTAAGATCCTGATTTAATTTGACTTAAATCTACTGTAGCTTCTTTGCTATTTGGATTTTTATCAATTACTTGTTGGCCTAATATATTATAGACTTTAAAGTTGGTTACTTGCGTGTTAGATTTAAATGATATCAGACCATCTGTTGGATTTGGGTATAACTTAAAATTAATATTTTCAATATCTATAACACTTAATGTGCTATCTGTAATATCCAAATTAAAAGTTGAACTATAATTATTACAAGCATCAATTTGGTATGTGACTGTATAATTTCCTGTTGTTGATGCTGCTGTATTAATTTCTCCAGTTGCTGCATTTATTGCTAATCCTGGCGTACTAGAGAACGTTCCAATTGCACTACCTGTAATTATAGGCGTTGGATTGCTATCCGTTATACTGTAACTATTTGAAGCGTATTCAAAATCTGCAAAATCGTTATAATGTATGTCTAAAAAAGATACTATAACTGTAGCATAATCATCAGCAAATGGTACTAATGTTTGTGGTCTAGTATCATAAGTATTTCCATTGTAAGTCCCTAAATCTCTTACGCGTCTATTAACTTCTGTCATTATACCATCTATACTTCCACCACCACCAAGTCCATCGCTTGCTGCAGGTCCAGATCCATGACGTTTATTGCTGTAAAAGTCTCCATCAAAATAGGAGTTAGAATAAGGACGTGTGTCATCACAACTTGTTGATCCTCCATTAAAGTCACTTGGAAGCGTACGATATCCACTACTAACACCACATTGAGAGTAACCTTGTGCATTGTAAAAAGCACCTCCAGTATCACTAAATATACCACCTAAACTATTTGGACCTCTTACTAATTGTTCTTGTGTTAACCCTCCAATGTTATTAGTTACTAAGTTGGAAATTGTAGAATTAGATACTGTATTAAGAAAATTTGTAGTTGTGTTATTTAAATCTGAAGCGGAAATATTATAACCAGCTTCTATTCTTGGTATAGCATGACTTTGACCATGTAAGTCTATGTAAAGACCTTTGCCAAACGTGTTCATAACATCAGCACTTGCAGTGTCAATAAAATTATGGTATTCATTCCAGTAAAATAGCGCATCTGAGTCTCCACATGTAGCCTCAGCAGACGCTCTGTTTGGATCTAATTTACTTCTGTGTAAATTGTTTATAATAATGTATGGATAACAACCTGTTTGATCATATACAGATTGCTGTATTTCTCTAATTAATATATCAGTATTGTCATCTCTTTCAACCGTTCCGCAGTTTCTATCAGGTAAACTATTATCGTTATCAGGATATGAAGTGCCTCCAATAGTAAGACCTGACTGTTTTACGCCACCATGTGGTGCTGAAATTATAATTGGAATATTACCTGGTATGTATTCAATATAATTGTTTCCGCTGGAATCAAATTGAGATATTCCCGGAAAAGGAGGAGCAGGTTGTTCTAAAGCAAAGTAGATTGTTTGCGAAATTTCGCTATTGGTAGCAGACGTATTAAAGGAACCATTAAATGTAAATGCCGATTGACCATCAGTGGTAATGGTTAAGCTACCTGATCCATTCCATCCATCACCATAAGTATCATAAACGATAACATAGTAACCAGCAGTAGTACTATTGTTTACTGGGTAATCCATTGGAATGGTTGAAGTGGAGTAAGGATTTGCTTGACTACCAGATCCATCATAACCGTTATCTATAGTCACTAATAATGTTCCATTAGGATCATAAAACTCAACTTTATTTTCTGTTGACCATTGTGGCCAATTAACAGATAAAACTACTTCTGTATTTTGAGCAGAACAAATTGAAAAGAAAACGATAGAAAATACTATAAGTAATTTTTGTTTCATGGATTAATAGGTTAATTAACGATTTATTGTAAATGTAATTAGTATTGCACTTAGCAAGTCTAATTACATTTACAGCTTAATTTTAATCGCTAAAATAACTTATTTAACCGATAAACAGTTTTTTAGGGCGTTTTATTTTAGGATGTTTGGCATCTTAGATTTAAAATTATTTAATCTAGGAATGGAAACATTTTGTATGTAAGGATTCTCAGGATGTAATTTTTCATAATCTTGATGGTAGTCTTCTGCAATCCAAAATTTTAGAAAAGGATAAACTTCGGCAGCAATTGTGCTATTTAGTTTTTCAGCTAATGCCTTTTTCTTTGCTTCTATAATTTCTTTTTGTTCTTGATTTTGATAAAAAATAATAGATCTGTACTGACTGCCTCTGTCTGGACCTTGACCATTTACTTGTGTTGGATTTTGCGAAGCAAAATAAACGTCTACTAAAGTTTCAAAACTCACAATTTTTGGATCGTATATAACTTCTACTGCTTCAGCATGACCTGTTTGACCTGTGTTACTTTTCTCGTAAGTAGGATTTTGCGTATGACCTCCTGCGTATCCATTAATAACTTCATCTACACCTTTAACGCTTTCATATACAGCTTCTACACACCAAAAACAACCGCTTGCAAAATAGGCTTTTGCTTTTCCGTTTTGTAATGCAACAGTTACTGGAGTTTCTGTTTTGATAGCTTCTTGTTTAGGATTGGTTTGGGCTTGATTGTTACAGCTAAATAATAAGGCTAGAAATAATACTGATAATAATTTTTTCATTTTTCTTTTCTTTTTCAATTGGACGTATAAATTATAACATCCTTGCTTATTTACTTATAATTATTTCTTAAAAAAAAATAAATATATAGCAATAAAAAAGCCTTTACGTTATGTAAAGGCTTTATATTATAATGAAAAGGTTTCTATAATTTAGAAAACATTTTTTCCATTTTCTCTCTTTGTTCATCTGCTAAAGCAGCATCAACAAGTATACGTCCACTATGCTCATCCGTAATAATTTTTTTACGTCCAGCAATCTCCATTTGTACTTGTGGTGGAATTGTAAAATAAGATCCTCCTGATGCACCTCTTTCGATTGGTACAACAGCTAAACCATTTTTTACGTTTACTCTAATACGGTTGTAAGCTTTTACTAAACGCGCTTCGATTTTTTTCTTGTAATCTTCAGACTTGTCTATAAGTGCTTTTTCTTCTTTTTCAGTTTCTTTTAAGATAGCATCTAACTCACTTTTTTTATGTTTCAAGTGGTTTTCACGCTCTTTGTTATGCTCTTTAGTTTTAGCAATAACGTCTTTTTTCTGCTCAATTTGAGCTTTAAATTCTCTGATATGCTTTTCAGCTAATTCAATTTCTAACTCTTGGTATTCAACCTCTTTAGTTAAAGAATTAAATTCTCTGTTATTTCTAACATTTTTTTGTTGCTCAGAGTATTTTTTAATTAAAGTTTTAGATTCTTCAATTAAATTTTTCTTAGCAGTAATTTCAGCATCTACAGAGCTTAAACTATCTTCTAATTTCTCTAATCTAGTTTTTAATCCTGCAACTTCGTCTTCTAAATCGCTAACCTCTAAAGGTAATTCTCCACGTACGCTTCTTATTTCGTCAATTCTAGAGTCTATTAATTGTAGATCATATAACGCTCTTAGGCGATCTTCTACTGTTGCTTCTTTTGTCTTTGCCATATTTTAAAAATACTTAACAGGATTGGTATTTGTGTTCGATAAAATGAATGCAAAATTAGGGATTTTTTTCGTAAGTATTGCTACTAAACCAATTTTTGTGTACTGTTCACTTTCATAATGTCCTATATCTACTAATAAAATGTTGTTTTCTGCTTGGAAAAAATCATGATATTTAAGGTCTGAAGTTACAAAAGTATCAGCTCCTGCTGCTTTTGCTGCGTTTATAGCAAAGCTTCCAGAACCTCCTAATACAGCAACTTTTTTTATTCTTTTATTTGTTAATTTACTATGTCTAATTGCTGAAATATCCATTTTTTCTTTCAAATACTGCAAAAACTCAATTTCGGTTTTGGAATTTTCTAGTTCTGCAATCATTCCCATACCAATATTTTGGGTTGTATTTTCTAAAGTGGTTACTTCAAAAGCTATTTCTTCGTAAGAATGTGTTTTAAATAAAGTTTGTAAAATGGTAGATTCTAAATGTTTTGGAAAGGTGACATTTATTTGTGTTTCAGCTTCGATATAATTTTCTCCTTTTTGACCTATTGTAGGATTAGCTTCTTGATTAGGTTTAAATGACCCTATCCCTTTTGTTGTAAAGCTACAGTTAGAATAGTTTCCAATTTGTCCTGCACCTACTTTAAATAAGGCGTTTTTTATGGCTTCAACTTCTGATTCTGGTGCGTAAGTTGTTAGTTTTTTTATGGTTTGTTTTTGTGGTATTAATATGCGTTGATTAGTTAAGTTAAGTTGATCACATAACATGGCATTAACACCGTTTTTATCATTATCTAAAGCTGTATGTATAGCGTAAATAGCAATGTTGTTTTGGATAGCTTTTAAAACGGTACGCTCTACATAATTTTTTCCGGTAAGACTTTTAAGGCCTTTAAAAATTATTGGGTGAAAACTTAATATAAAGTTGCAATTTTTAGCAATTGCTTCGTCAATCACATCTTCCAATGTGTCTAAAGTTACCAATACGTTGGTTATCTTAGTGTTTTTATCGCCAATTAATAATCCTACGTTATCAAAATCTTCAGCATATTTTAAAGGCGCAATTTCTTCAAGGTGATTAACAAGGTCTTTTATCAACATACTTTTTGGTCTTTAATATTTAAAACAAATATAAAATATTTACTTTCGTTACTATTATTGTTTGCTCCATTTCGTTTTTATAAAAAGATAAATGAGCTTTAAATGTATTAAATGAAGTTTTTAAGATTTATTTTATTTCCTATTGTACCGTTTTATTATTTAATAACTTGGTTTAGAAACATCATGTTTGATAAAGGTTGGTTGGCTTCTAAATCTTATGATTTTCCAATTATTTGTGTTGGTAACCTTAGTACAGGAGGAACTGGAAAAACGCCAATGGTTGAGTATTTAATACGTTTATTAAAAGATGATGTTAATTTGGCTACCTTAAGTCGAGGGTATGGACGCCAAAGTAAAGGGTTTAAGTTAGGTGATGCTAAGACTAATGCGACAATTTTAGGAGATGAGCCTTTTCAGTTTTATAATACGTTTTCAGAAGATATTAAAGTTGCAGTGGATGCAGATAGACAATCTGGTATCTCTAATTTATTGCTTTTAAAGGATAAGCCAGATGTTATTTTGTTGGATGATGCTTTTCAGCATAGAAAAGTTAAAGCAGGATTAAATATCATGTTGACCACTTTTGATAACAGGTATACTAAAGATATTGTATTGCCAACAGGTAATTTACGTGAACCAAAGTCAGGAGCTAAGCGTGCAAATATTATAGTTGTAACCAAATGTCCAGAAGAGATAACAGAAATTAATAAACAGGATATAATTGCTGAAATCAAACCTTTAGCTTATCAACAGGTGTTTTTTAGTAAGATACGTTATAGTGACAAAGTATATTCTGAAAATAAAACAATTGCATTAGATAAATTAATAGGTGATTTTAAATTGGTAACAGGTATTGCTAATGCAAAACCATTAGTGTCTTATTTGAAGCGTAGAGATTTAAGTTTTGAACATTTAAATTTTAAAGATCATCATGAGTTTTTATCCTCAGAAATCGAGTATTTATCAAAGTATGAACTGATAATTACTACGGAAAAAGATTATATGCGTTTAAAAACTGAAGCTTCTTTACAAGGAAAATTATTTTATCTACCTATTAAAATAGATATTGATAACAGTGATAAGTTTGATGCTATTATTAAGACGTATGGTTTAGGGTAGAATTATCTCCTTTTTCCGATAGCATTAAGGCATTAAAAAGTTTTTTCTCGAAGTCTTCTTGCTTGAAAGGTTTAGGTATAATATCTGTAAATCCAGCTTCTTCAAATTCTTGCATTTTATCCTCAATAGTAACAGCAGTTAATGCAAAAATAGTAAGTTCTTTATCAAAGGTTCTTATAATTTTTGTAGCTTCCATACCGCTAATTCCTGGCATGTGGATGTCCATTAAAACAACATCGTATTTGGTGGTTTTTACCATATCTACAGCTTCTTCACCATTATCCACAACGTCACAATACAGTTTCATTTTATTCAGGATTTTTTTGGTGATCATTTGGTTGATCTTGTTATCCTCTACAACTAGTATTTTGATGTTGCTTAATTCAATTTCGTCAATTTCGTTAAAGTAGTTTGCCTTTTTCTCAACAATAATCTCATTACTTTTTTTCATAGGTATTTCAAAGAAAAAGGTAGTTCCTTTTCCTAGCTGACTTTTCATGTAAATTTTTCCTTTTAATATATCTATCAATCCTTTAACAATGGAAAGACCAAGTCCAGTTCCTCCATATTTACGGTTGATTTGAATTGATCCTTGAGAAAAACTTTCAAACATATTTTGTTGCTTTTCTTCACTAATTCCAATACCATTATCTTCTACTTCAAATCTAACTTCAAAGTTTTCTCCATTTTGATTTTGTTTGATAATTCTAATCCAAATATCTCCATCCTTTGTAAACTTAATAGAGTTACCAATTAGGTTAATTAGTATTTGAGAGATTTTTAATTGATCTGCATTAAAATTAGTTGGTAGGTCTCTGTCGTATTCTAAATGCAAGGTGATATTGTTGTCTAAAGCAGAATTATTTAATGCTGACATGACATTTTCAGCTTTCTTTTTAAGATTAAAAACTTCAGGTTCTATGTCTACTTTATTGGCTTCAATTTTATTAATTTGAAGGATGTCATTAATAAAAGTTAAAAGGTAATCACCAGAAAATTTAAGTGATTTTAAATGTTGTACTTGGCCAGGTTTTGGGTCTTCCTCCAAAAGCATATTTGTTAATCCTGTTACAGCGTATAAAGGTGTTCTTAACTCATGCGTTACAGTAGATAGGAAATTAGCTTTGGTTTTGGTAGCCAATTCTGCTTTTTCCATTGCAATGGTTAATTCTGCATTTTTTTTTATGTAAAATATTATTAGATTTTAATCTAATATTATTGTTTTTATATAACGAAAGCGTCAATAATGATAAAATTGTAATTAAAGCAATACTTAATATTGTTGTTAGTTTTTCTAACCAAGTTGAGCTTGCCTCTTTTTCTAAATCAGCTTCTTTTTCTTTTTGGTATTCTACGGGATTACTGTAAAGTTTGTCTAACCTTTTATCTGAAGAAAGAAAACCACGCTTAGCCATTAATAATGAATCGTTAAGTTTGATGTGCTTTTTTAAATAAGTATTTGATTTTTTATAATCTTCAGTTTCGTTATAAATATCACTTAAAGAAGCATAAGCAATGTTAGTAATGGAAGGGAAGTTGTTTTTTTGTGCAATGGTTAATCCTTGTGTAATTAACTTTTCAGCTTCATCAAATTGGCCTAATTTTATTTTATTTTTTCCTAAATGGACGTAAGCGCTACTAAGTATTTTATTGTTTAAATAGCTTTTAGATATGCTAACCGCTTTTTCATATTCTATTTCTGCTTCTTCGTAGTTTTCTAAGTTATAGTAGGCATCACCTTTATATAGGACCGACTCTGCTTCAAAATCATGTAAGTCTTCATTTTCAAAAAGACCTTCTGCAGAAGTAAAATAATCTAGTGCGCGATTAAAATTATTTTTACTCATGTAAACGATACCAATCGTTTTGTAAGTTTCTGCTATGTTAATGTTGTCTTCTGCAAAGCGTTGCTTTTCAATAGCTTTAATTAGCGTTTGAAGGGCTTCGTTAGATTCCTCAGTAATAAATTGAATTTTTCCAATTTTTGAGTAAATTAAACCAATGTTTTTGTTGTCATTAATTTGATTAGCCAATGCTAAGGCTTCGTCTAAATCACTTTGCGCTTTGTAATATTGATTGTTATCAATATTTTTTTGAGCTTGACTAATGTTAAAGTTTATTTTGCTTTTAATGACTTCCTTTTCTTTTTCTGTTAAGTTTTGTGCTTGTAGATTTAATCCTACAAAACACAATATTAAGCACGTGAAAAATTTTATAAAATGGGATTTCATTGGTTGGGTATATAAAAACAAATATAAATATTTATACTCTAAAAGTTATTTTTATTCCGATAAATTGGAAATCAAATCTATTATTCGGCTAGAGTAACCAGTTTCGTTGTCATACCATCCAATAATTTTTACCATGTTACCTATAACAGAGGTCATTTGAGCATCAAAAATACAGGAGTGTGGATTGCCAACAATATCTATGGATACTATTGGGTCCTCAGTATATTCTAAGATATTTTTAAATTTGCCTTTAGATGCATTTTTAAAAGCCTGATTTATGGCTTCAATAGTGACCGTTTTTTTTACATTAAAAGTAATATCTGTTAACGATCCATTGGCTACAGGAACTCTAATTCCGCATCCACCAATTACATTTGATAACTCAGGAAATATTTTTGTTAAAGCCTTGGCAGCTCCTGTTGTTGTTGGTACAATACTTTGTCCAGCAGCTCTAGCACGTCGTAAATCCCTATGTGGCTGATCGTGTAGGCTTTGGTCTGTGGTGTACGAGTGTATTGTTGTTATGTATGCTTGGTTAATACCGCAAAGCTCGTTGATTATGTCAATCATTGGAGCTGCGTTATTTGTAGTGCATGAGGCGTTTGATATTATAGTTTCAGTACCATCTAAATCGTTTTGATTAATGCCTAAAACAATAGTTTTAATATCATCTTCAGTTGGAGGTACGCTTAATATTACGCTGTTAGCTCCATTGTTTATATGATGTTGTAAATCTTCTGTAGTTTTAAATTTTCCGGTTGCTTCAATAACAAAATCTGGAGCAAATTGGGACCAATCTATAGTTTTAGGATGTGTTTGATTTAAAAGAGAAACAGACACATTGTTTACTAGTATAGTGTTTTCTGTGGAAGAAATTTCAGCAGGAAACACACCATGTATACTATCATACTTTAGTAAATGACTTAACGTTTTTGCATTTGCTAAATCATTTATGGCAACAACCTTAATATTGGGATTATTATGTAGTAGTCTAAAAACGCGTCTTCCAATACGTCCAAAACCATTAATAGCTACTGTAATCATATTTAATTTATGTGTTTTTGTGCTTTATATGAAGAACGTACTAATGCGCTACTTTCTACATGTCTAAATCCAAGTTTTAGTCCTATTTCTTCATACTCTTTAAATTCGTCAGGAAGTATAAATCGTTTAACAGGTAAGTGTTTTTTACTTGGTTGTAAATATTGACCAATGGTAACAACATCCACATCGTTATCACGTAAATCGTGTAAAGTTTGAATAACCTCTTCACGCGCTTCACCAAGACCTAGCATAATCCCAGACTTTGTTCTGCGTTGTCCTTGTTGTTTTAAGTATTTTAATACGCCTAAACTTCTTTCGTATTTAGCTTGTATACGGACTTCTCTGGTTAGTCTTTTTACGGTTTCAATGTTATGAGAGACCACTTCTGGAGCTACATCAATAATTCTGTCAATGTGCATTTCTACACCTTGAAAATCAGGGATTAATGTTTCTAGGGTTGTTTGTGGATTCATTCGTCTAACAGCATCTACTGTTTCTGCCCACATAATACTTCCCATATCTTTTAAGTCATCTCTATCCACACTTGTTAATACAGCATGTTTGATTCCCATAATTTTTATAGATCGTGCTACCTTTTCTGGTTCGTCCCAATCAACATCTTCTGGACGTCCAGTTTTTACACCGCAAAATCCACATGATCTAGTACAAACATTTCCAAGTATCATAAAAGTTGCAGTTCCTTCTCCCCAACATTCTCCCATGTTTGGACAACTTCCAGATGCACAAATGGTGTTTAATTTGTATTTATCTACTAATCCTCTTAATTCTGTATATTTTTTACCTGTTGGTAATTTAACGCGTAACCATTTTGGTTTAGGTTGTCTTTCTGGTAATATATTTGATGCAGTTTCTGTGTTCATAGTTGCAATTTTGTAGATGCAAAGATACGAAGTATTTTGGTTAAAATTTAAGGAGTAGGAGTAAAGTAGGGTAAGCTAATAATTACTTTTTTTGAATAATTTCTGCTAATAATTTTTTAGCACGAAGTAACTTTACTTTTATATTATTAATCGGCTCTTTTAGCTCGTCAGAAATTTCTTTGTAACTTAATTCTTGAAAGTATCTTAGGTTTATTACTTCTTGATAATGTGGTTTTAGCTTTTTAATGTCACGAAGTAATTTAGCTAAATTTTGTTCTGTAATTAGTTTGTCTTCAACAGATGGTGTTTCGTCTAAAACTTGATAGACAGCATTGTCATCTGTACTTGAAATAGCTTGTTTAATGCTGTTTTTTTGTTTTCTAATAATATCAATATGAATGTTTTTAGAAATTGTAATTAACCAAGTATTAAATGCGTATTTGCTGTCGTAAGTTTTTATTTTGTCAAAAGCTTTAGAGAAGGTTTGAATGGTAATGTCTTCTGCATCGTTTTCATTTTGGATGCGCTTAAGTTGAAAACCATAAACCTTATCCCAATAATTATGAAGTAAATAATTAAACGCTTTTTGGTCGTTTTGTTTGGCTCTTTTTATTGCTTCTTCTATTTCCAATAATTTGGTTTTGAAATTTTATTGGCTATAAAGATACTAAATTGCAATACAATCAAGGTTATTTCTAGGATTGGTAACAATAAAATGGTGTCTTTTTCGTCTAATTTATTTGCTGAAAAGCCTAAGCTTAAAAATTGAATGATAAAACGTAAAATAATTAGACCCATAACAAAAGGCCATAAATAGGTGGTTATGGCTAATACAATCGCTAATATCCAAAATAGTATTTGCGAGATATAGAAACTAGCCAATAAAAATTGATGTTTAAATTTATAATATTGAGCAGTTGACACGTGTCTGCGTTTTTGTTTAAACCAATCTTTTAATGAAGTCTTTGGTATGGAAGAGGTAAAACTTTCTTTATGGTAACAAATTGCGGTGTTTGTTGCATTAGCAGCTTCGTTGATAAAAAGATCATCATCTCCAGATCTAATTTTCATGTGTTTAATAAAACCATTAGTTTTAAAAAACTCATCTCTATGGTAGGCTAAATTACGACCAACACCCATAAAAGGAATCCCAACTTTAGCAAACGAAAAATATTGTGTTGCAGTCAGCAAGGTTTCAAATCTGATTAGTTTATTTAAAAATGAGTTTTTTATTTTATTATACGCACCATAACCTAAAATAATGGTGTTCTCGTCATTAAAACTTTGACTCATTTTGTTGATCCATTGGTTTGAAACCGGTTGGCAATCTGCATCAATAAACAGTAAATGATTGTGTGTAGCAGCTTTTATGCCTAGTGAGAGTGCGTATTTTTTATTTCCCCAAAAGGCTTCAATATTTTTGACATCTACAATTTTAATATTGCTATATTTAGATTTAAAATCTTCAAAAACATCTAATGTCTCATCGTGAGATGAGTCGTTTATTAGTACCACTTCAAAATGGGGATACGATTGATTTAATATGCTAGGTAGAAATTTTTTAAGGTTTTGTGCTTCGTTTTTGGCACAGATAATTACAGAAATTGGATAGTTTCTGTTTAAAGAGGTTGTAACACTTTTAGAAAAAGCAAAGCTGCCAAATAATACAGCATAATATAATACCTGAATAACAACCACAGCTACAAAGCTGTAGAATAAAACCTCAAGTATTAGCATGTATTAAGAGTGTTGCGTTTCGTTGCAGTTGTCAAACTGATCTGGAGTTTTACCGCAAAATCCGCAAGATTCTCCTGTAGTATTTAACATTGGATTTTGACTTGCGCAAGTACCAGCAAATTTACCATCTTTTTTTGCCCATATTTTAATTGCTATTCCAGCAAAACCTAATGCTAGAAGACCTAATGTAAGTAGTAAAAGTTTCAAATTATTTTTCTTTTTTTTGTGACTACAAAGATACTAAATTTTAAAGAATAATATAAAGGTTTTATAAAACCTCTAACAGTGTTTTTATCTTTTATATCTATTAAAGTTGTTTTTTATCGAATTTTTTATTCAAGCGAAAAATAAGTGTCTAACATTTGTTTTTTTTAAATATCTTAAACCCTTAACTTTTAATTATTTAGATTATGAAAAAATTATTGGCAGAATGTTTTGGAACTTTTTGGTTAGTTTTTGGAGGTTGTGGTAGTGCAGTCTTTGCAGCAGGTTATCCAGATTTAGGTATTGGATTTGTAGGTGTAGCTTTAGCTTTTGGATTATCCGTATTAACAATGGCTTACGCTGTTGGTCACGTATCTGGAGCACATTTTAATCCTGCAGTATCTATAGGTTTATGGGCTGGTGGCAAGTTTCCTGCAAAGGAGCTGCCTGGTTACATTATTGCACAATTAGTTGGAGCTATTTTAGCAGCTGCAGCATTATTATATATTATTTCTGGTAAAGCAGGATTTTCTGGTCAAGGTGGTTTTGCTGCTAATGGTTATGGCGCTTTGTCACCTGATGGTTATTCCATGATGTCTGCGTTGGTGACTGAGTTTATTTTGACCTTATTTTTTCTATTAATAATATTAGGAAGTACGTACCCTAAAGCACCAAAAGGATTTGCAGGTATTGCTATTGGTTTAGCATTAACTTTAATTCATTTAATTAGTATTCCTATAACAAATACGTCTGTTAATCCAGCAAGATCAACTAGTCAAGCTTTATTTGCCGAAGGTGGTGAATATATGGGACAACTATGGTTGTTTTGGTTAGCACCAATTGCAGGTGCAATTGTAGCTGGTTTAATCCATAAAGCATTGTTTAGTAAGGATTAAATCGTCAAATTTTGACATAAAAAAAGCCTCATAATAGTTATGAGGCTTTTTTATATAGTAAAACTAATTAGTCATTAATCTTTAAAGAGATCTCTGCAACAGGTGTGTCATTTGATCTAAATTGACTACCTCCTTTAGGTTCTATGGATATACTTAAACCTAAGGCATCTTCTGTATATGGTATTTCTTGTAAGCGTCTGTCTGCTTCACTTAGCACACCAAGGTTAACCATTTTATCTTGTAAGTTAGCCCAAATTTGATATACTTTGTCATCAGGTAATTGAGGTAAGGATACTACATCAATCATAGATTTTTTTTCTTCTGGATTAATGTAAGCTACAGTTTTAAGGTTTTTAGCTCTAGTATTCCCTGTTAACACATATTTTTCTGTTTCAGGATTATTTAATTGTTCAAACTGTTGTAATACTTTATTTAAAGTACTATTGTTATTGGAAATATCACTTCTTAAATCAAAGATTTCATCAGCGATAGTTTGATTTTCATCTACTAAATTATTGTTTTGATTAAGTAGATAAACAGAGCTTCCTGCAAATAATAGTGCAGCCACACTTGCAGCAATTGCTAAGCTATACCATTTTTTTGATTTTTCTGGTTTTAATGCTATTACTGGTTTATCGTCTAAAGTATCTAGAACATTATCTAAAATAGATTTTGGTGCTTTTACTGCATTTAATTGCGTAGTAAATTCTAGCTTGTCTTCAAGCTTTTGAAATGCTTTTTTAACTTGTGGGTATTCTGATATGTAATGCTCTACCTCTAAAGTTTCTGAAGCTGTAGTTAGACCTATTAAATATCTGTCTAATAAGTCAGTGTCTAAAAATGTTTTTACTTTCTGATTCATCATTTTACAATTAAGGGTTGTAAATTTTTTTCAATTCACGTAACGCAATTTTTAATCTTGATTTTATTGTACCTAACGGTATGTCTAATTCTTCGCTCGCTTCTTGTTGCGTCATTCCTTCAAAAAAGAGCGCGTTTATAACTATTTGATACTTTTCGTCTAAAGTGTTTAAATGCTTTTTAATATCTAAAACATCCTCGTTTAAACTATTAGTTGTCAGTTTATATACGTTTGAATCTTCGATTTGGACTTCTTTATTAGATTTATTATTTACAGATCTAATTTTATCGATTGCCGAGTTATATGCAATGCGGTATAGCCAAGTGAATAATTTGGCTTTATCAGGATTATAACTTTTACCTTTTTTCCAAACTTTTATTAAAGTCTCTTGAAGCACGTCTTGCGCTAAGTCGTCATCCGAAATCACTTTTTTTATGACTCCAAATAAAGCATCAGCATAATTTTCGTATAACAAATTAATGGCTTGTTTGTCGCCATTTTTAAGGTGTGTTATAATATGTTTTTCTAAAGAAAATTCCAAGCTATTGTATTGTAGTTGTTAGTTAACTAATTTAAATTGAAGTTATTTTATATTGTGTCAAAAAATATTTACTTCAGCTTCAATTGAAATATTAAAGATACGATAAATAGTATTTTGTATTAATTTTGAAAGGTTTAATATGTCTTCTCCTTTAGCGTCGTCATAATTAACTAGTACTAAGGCTTGTTTTTTATGCACGCCATAATTGCCAAATGTTTTTCCTTTAAAACCTGCGGTTTCAATTAACCATCCAGCAGGTATTTTTATTTCGTTATCCGAAATCACATAATGTGGCACTTCTTTAAAGTTATCTTGCAATTGTAAGAACTGAGATTTTGAAATAACAGGGTTTTTAAAAAAACTTCCAGAATTGCCAATAATTTTAGGGTCTGGTAATTTGCTTTCGCGAATAGCTATAACTGCTTTGGAGATGTCTTGTATTGTGGGTTGGGTAATATTCATGGTTTCTAACGCTGTAGTTATAGCACCATAATTAGTATGCAAAATGTGGTTTTTAGTTGTTAGTTTAAAAACCACACTTGTTATTATATATTTTCCTTTTGCTTCTTGTTTAAATATTGAATGTCTATACCCAAAATCACAGTCCTGCTTAGTAAAAGTTTCTATTTTTAAAGTGTCTAGATTTAGAGCATTACAAGAGTAAAAATGATCTTTTAATTCTACGCCATAAGCGCCAATATTTTGTATTGGACTTGTGCCAACATTGCCAGGAATTAAAGACAAATTTTCTAAACCGCCAAAATCTTGTTTTAGTGTCCATTTTACAAATTCATGCCAGTTTTCGCTAGCTTGACACTCTATTAATACATGATTATCTGTAGTGTCAACAATAGTTTTTCCTTTAAGATTTAATTGTATCACTAAAGCATCTACAGGTTTGGTAAGTAACATATTGCTACCACCACCAAGGATAAATTTATTGGCGTTTTTGTAATTGGAATAGATAAACCTTAAATCTTGTAGTGTGCTAACTGCTACAAATTGTTTAGCGTTAACATCTATGCCAAAGGTATTATAAGGTTTTAAAGATATGTCGTTTAAAATTTGCACTAGTCTTTATATACTTTTAATGCTTGTTTTATAATATTTACTGCTTTTTTTAAACTGTCTTGATTTAATACATAAGCAATACGGATTTGATTTAATCCAACTCCAGGTGTGCTGTAAAAACCTGCAGCAGGAGCGACCATAACGGTTTCTCCATCAATATCAAAATCTTCTAAAAGCCATTGTGCAAAAGCGTCACTATTTTTTATAGGTAATTGTGCGATACAATAAAAAGCACCTTTTGGATTAGCGACTTGTACACCATCTATTTTTTGCAATTCTGCGATAAGCACATTACGTCTTTCAACGTACTCTTCAATAACATCGTCAAAATAACTTTGAGGTGTTTCTAAAGCAGCTTCACTAGCAATTTGTGCCAAGGTTGGAGGGCTTAATCTTGCTTGTGCAAATTTTAATGCAGTTGCGATAACCTCTTTGTTTTTAGAGACTAAACAACCAATTCTTGCACCACACATGCTGTAGCGTTTAGACACAGAGTCTATAACTATTGCATGGTCGTCTAGATCTTGTTCTTGTAATATGGAATAGTGTTTTGCTCCATCGTAAGCAAACTCACGATAAACCTCATCAGCTATTAAAAACAAATCATGTTTTTTAACTATTTCGGCTAATTTTTTTATTTCGTCTTTAGAATATAAATAACCTGTTGGGTTTCCTGGATTACAGATTAATATTGCTTTAGTTTTTGGTGTGATAAGTTTTTCAAACTCTTCAATTGCAGGTAAGGCAAAATTGTCTTCTATTTTAGAAATTACAGGTACGACCTTAACACCAGATGCAGTTGAAAATCCATTGTAATTTGCATAAAAAGGTTCTGGAATAATCACTTCGTCATCAACATCCATTATACTTCCAAAAGCAAAAAGTAATGCTTCACTACCACCTGTTGTTACAATAATATCGTCTTGTTTTACATGGATATCATTTTTTTGGTAATAGTTGGCGATTTTTTTACGATACTCTTCAGATCCTTCAGATCGTGTATAAGCTAATATATCTAAGCCATGCATTTTTACTGCATCAAGAGCTGCTTGTGGTGTTTTAATATCTGGTTGCCCAATATTTAAATGATAAACAGTTTTCCCCATTTTATATGCTTTTTCAGCAAAAGGAACTAACTTTCTTATTGGTGACTGTGGCATTGATTGCCCTTTTTGAGAAATTTTTGGCATTACATATCGTTTAGGTTGCAAATTTGCAAAAAATAATTGTAATGTTTCTTTAAAAAAAGACCTTTTAAAAGAGATTATAGTTAAAAGATTTGTAATTTTATTAAAGACATAATTTATTATACCATGGATGCGCTTACATAAACTATTATTTTATTTTTTTTTAATCCTTACTTTTTGTGTTAATGCGCAAAGTAACTACAAGTTAACAGATAAAATTAAATCCCAAAAAATAGAGTTTGAGTTAATTAATAATATAATTCTTATTCCTGTAGAAGTTAACGGTATTACTTTAAAATTTCTGCTTGATACAGGTGTTAGCAAACCAATTCTTTTCAATTTTATAAAAGGCTCAGACTCGTTAAAAATTTTAAATTCAGAAAAAATTAAAATTAAGGGACTTGGAGATGGAGACTATATTGACGCTTTAAGATCTAGTCATAATACTTTTAAAATTGGAGACGCCATAAATACTGATCAAACATTGTTTGCAGTATTTGATTCCAGAATTAATTTGGCTCCTAAGTTAGGTACACCAATAGATGGTATTATTGGCTATGATTTGTTTAAGGATTTTGTTGTGGAGGTTAATTATTCTGGTAGATATATTAGGTTACACAATCCTGAACATTATAAGTATAAAAGGTGCAATAGATGTGAAGTTTTAGATTTAGAATTTAAAGATAATAGGCCTTACTTAAATACTAACGTAACTATTAAAGATAAATTAGTTCCAGTAAAACTACTTATGGATTCTGGAGGTAGTGATGCCTTGTGGTTATTTGAGGATAAAGATAAAGGCTTGCAGCATAGCGATAAATATTTTGAAGATTTTTTAGGTTCTGGACTTAGTGGAGACGTTTTTGGTAAAAGAACTAAGATAGAAGCGCTAAACTTAAATCGTTTTACTATTAAATATCCTAAAGTTGCTTTTCCTGATTCTGTAACTGTGAAGGCAGTTAAAAAATTTAAAGATAGAGATGGGACTATTGGTGGAGAAATTTTAAAGCGATTTAATCTAATTGTAGATTATTCAAACTCTAAAATTACTCTTAAAAAAAATAGTACTTTTCATGATGCGTTTAGCTATAATAAAAGTGGTTTGCAAGTAGAGCACGATGGTGTAAGAGTGGTCATGGAGATTAATGTTGAAGAAAACAGTGCTCATATTAGAAGTGAACAGTCCAATTCCATTGCAGTTAATAGTGTAGTAAAGACAAATCGTAATTTTTCATTAAAACCAACATTTATAGTACATAATGTTGTCAAAAACTCTCCTGCTTATTGGGCTGGAGTCAAAAAAGGTGACGTTATTTTAACAATAAATAATAAAATTACTTTTGATTTAACATTAGATCGTATTGTTAATCACTTTTATAAAAAATCAGGGACTCAAATTAGATTGTTAGTCAATAGAAATGGTTACGAAAAAGAAATTAAATTTAGATTAAAATCTCCCATAGAGTAGACCATAAAAAAGCCGAAACATATGTTTCGGCTTTTAAAATATGATTTAAATAGAGGGCTTATTGCTCCATTACACTTTTTCCTTTTTTCTCTAAAACACTAGTTTTAGCAGGATCAATAACTTCTCCTCTTATTTTTAAAGATACTGTTGGTGTGTCAGCATTAGATAAAACAGTAATTGTTTTTCTAATAGGCATAACTCTGTTAGTATCATATTTTACTTCAATTTCTCCAGTTTGTCCAGGCATTACTGGAGCTTCTGGTTTTTTAGGTACTGTGCATCCACAGCTAGAGCTAACTTTAGATACAATTAAAGGTGCATTACCAGTGTTTGTAAACTCAAAAGTTCTTACACCATTATCTCCTCTGTTAATAGTTCCGTAGTCTATAGTCGTATCTTTAAACTCTATTTTTGCTACTTTGTCCTGAGCATTCATCGATAAACTAATAAGTCCGATAAATAATATTGTAAATAATTTTTTCATTGTATTTTGATTTTATTGGTTTGTAAATCTAATTACTTTTATTCCATTTTACAAAGTTATTAGATGTAATGCATACTTGCAAATACTTATAACATATTTAACTATACATTATTCATCGTTATAATTTCACAAAAACAGAAATATAAGTACTTTTGTAAGATATATTTCAAAAACTATTCCAAAGTATGCAAATTCCATCAAAATATAATGCTATTGAAGCAGAAAATAAGTGGTATGACTACTGGATGAAAAATAATTATTTTCATTCAGAACCAGACGACAGAGAGCCTTACACAATTGTAATTCCTCCTCCAAACGTAACAGGAGTCTTACATATGGGACACATGCTTAACAATACTATACAGGATGTTTTAATTCGTCGTGCACGTTTACAAGGTAAAAATGCGTGTTGGGTTCCTGGTACAGATCACGCGTCAATTGCTACTGAAGCTAAAGTTGTTGCTAAATTAAAAGAGCAAGGTATTGACAAAAATGACCTGACAAGAGACCAGTTTTTGGTACATGCTTGGGAATGGACAGAAGAATATGGAGGCGTAATCCTTGAACAACTTAAAAAATTAGGATGTTCTTGCGATTGGGATCGTACCAAATTTACAATGGACGACGACATGTCTGAAGCTGTAATTAAAGTATTTGTGGATCTACACGAAAAAGGATTAATATATAGAGGTTACCGCATGGTAAACTGGGATCCTGAAGCAAAAACAACCTTGTCTGATGAGGAGGTTATCCACGAAGAGCGTCAAGGAAACTTATACTACATAAATTATAAAATTGAAGGAAGTGAGGATACCTTAACTATCGCTACCACACGTCCTGAAACTATATTTGGAGATACAGCAATTTGTATAAATCCAGAAGACGAAAGGTTTGCACACTTACGTGGAAAAAAAGCCATAGTACCAATTTCTAATCGTGTTATTCCTATAATTGAAGATGATTATGTTGATATCGAATTTGGAACAGGTTGCTTAAAAGTAACACCTGCACATGACGAAAACGATAAGAATCTTGGAGATAAGCACAAATTAGAAGTTATTGATATTTTTCATGAAGATGCAACATTAAATAGCTTTGGATTACAATTTGAAGGTCAAGATCGTTTTGTGGCTAGAAAAAATGTGGCTAAAGAATTAGAAACATTGGGTGTTTTAGTAAAGACTGAAACACACATGAATAAAGTAGGAACCTCAGAACGTACAAAAGCAGTTATCGAGCCAAGATTAAGTGACCAGTGGTTCTTAAAAATGGAAGAGTTGGTTAAGCCAGCAATTGAAGCTGTTTTAGGAGAAGAAGCTGAAATTAAATTATTTCCGAAGAAATTTGAAAACACATACCGTCATTGGATGGAGAATATTCGTGATTGGAATATCTCGCGTCAACTACTTTGGGGACAACAAATTCCTGCCTATTTTTATGGAGACGGAAAAGAAGATTTTGTAGTTGCAGAAACTATTGAATTAGCTGTTGAAAAGGCACAAAAAGTAACAGGAAAAGCAGATTTAAAAGCAGAAGATTTAAAACAAGATACAGATGCTTTAGACACTTGGTTTAGCTCTTGGTTATGGCCAATGTCTGTTTTTGATGGAATCCGTAATCCAGAAAATGAAGAAATTAAATATTACTATCCTACTAACGATTTAGTTACAGGACCAGATATTTTATTCTTTTGGGTTGCACGTATGATAATTGCAGGCTATGAGTATAAAGACCAAAAACCATTTAACAATGTCTATTTAACAGGTTTAGTACGAGATAAGCAACGTCGTAAAATGAGTAAGTCCTTAGGGAACTCGCCAGACGCTTTAAAATTAATAGAAGAGTATAGTGCAGATGGTGTTAGAGTTGGGTTACTATTAAGTAGTGCAGCAGGAAACGATTTAATGTTTGATGAAGCCTTATGCCAACAAGGTAAAGGTTTTGGAAACAAAATTTGGAATGCTTTTAACTTAACCAATTTATGGGAAGTTAGTGATACTATTGTGCAACCAGAATCTAGTAAAATAGCTTTAGATTGGTACCAGTCTAAGTTTAGTGAAGCTTTATTAGAAATTGAAGATCACTTTAGTAAATACCGTTTAAGTGATGCTTTAATGGCTATTTATAAGCTAGTTTATGACGATTTTTGTGGATGGTTACTAGAGATTGTAAAACCAGCATATCAACAACCAATTGATGCTGCAACGTATAATAAAGTGATGTCTATTTTTGAGGATAACTTAAAAATATTACATCCATTTATGCCTTTCTTATCGGAAGAAATTTGGCAGTATATTGCTGAAAGAACTCCGGAAGAAGCACTAATTGTTGCAAAATGGCCAGAAGCTAAACCAGTAAACAAAGAGTTAATTGCACAGTTTGAATTTGCTTCAGAGGTTATTTCTGGAATAAGAACCGTTAGAAAAGAAAAGAACATCGCTTTTAAAGATGCGATTGGTTTTTCAGTTATAAATAACGAAAACTCAAATACAGCGTTTGATACTGTAATTGCAAAATTAGGTAATTTAGAAGCTATCGATTATGTAAAAGAACCTGTTGAAGGCGCATTAACCTTTAGAGTAAAATCTAACGAGTACTTTATTCCAATGGATGGTGCAATAGATGTAGAAGCAGAAATTGTTAAGCTAACGGAAGAGTTGAAGTACACAGAAGGTTTTCTTAAATCTGTACAAAAGAAACTATCTAACGAGCGTTTTGTTGCAGGAGCACCAGAGCAAGTAATTGCTAATGAGCGTAACAAAGAAGCAGATGCTTTAGCTAAAATAGAAACATTAAAAAGTAGCTTGGCTAGTTTAAAGTCGTAGCTTAAAATTATATTTATAAGTAAAAAGCCTTTCCGTTTGGGAAGGCTTTTTTTGTTTGTGATTATTTGTTAATTTTTTGAATTATTCATATTTTAATACATGAAATTTAACATTTTGTTTTATTAAAATGTCTATTATTGTTGTTTTAATTAAATTAATGTTAATTTAATCTTCTTTTTTATGCTTAATTTATAATTTTTTGTGATTTAGTGTTTCTAAAGTCTAATATCTTTGATTCAAACCAAAAATATTACTATGAAAAATTTAAAAAATGCCATCGGATTATTGACAATTACAGGACTTCTATTTACGTCTTGTATGGATGATAAAAAAAATAATCAATCTAATATGACTGATTCAGAAACTAGTCAAGACGCTAAATTAGAAGCCAATTCAAAAGCAATGTCTTCAAATTCAGACAAAATGATGATTAATAAAAATGTTTCTGATGGTAATACCACAACAACCAAGTCTGGAGATGTTGTCACTAGATCTATAAATACTAAAGTAAACGCAATGCAGATTAGTGGATGGGATGGATTTAATAAGCTTTCCATTCAAATGAAAAAAATTGAAGATGCAGACTTTAATACTAAATCTGCTGCGATACCTAATATGGGATCTATAATTGCGTCACTTCAAAGCACAAGACCAGATTGGATGAAAACAGAAGAAATCACTGAAGATATTAAAGACGTTCAAAAGGAATATAACGAATATATTAAGGAACAAAATGGAAAGGAAAAACGTAATGTTAGAAATTTAGAAGAATTAAATGAAGCCTATGACGATTTAGTTGAAGAGATTAATGAAACCTTTGATAAATATGTCAAAATTAATCGTAAAGCTAATGAAGAATATAAAGAAGAGATTATGGATGATGGTGATGTAGATGATGCTAGAGAAGAGTATAATGAAGAAATAAAAAAGCTAAATAAAGTAGCTGACGATAAATAATAAAGCTTAAATTATTACAGAAAAAAGCCACGTAAATACGTGGTTTTTTTGTGTTTATAATTTTGGAGGTGTGGTTAAAACCACAATCATCGATGTAAAATACGCTTTATCGAAATCTATGTTAAACATAGTCTTAATTGCTTTAAGTAGGTTTTTTGTTTTTATACTTTAGCAGTCCCTAAATATTAATAGCATGTTTCAAAGTTCCTTTAAAGTAGTAATGCTTGTAGCATTATTTTTGCCCATTTATTTGTTTTCTCAATCTGGTCCTGGTGGTGTTGGTAATTCAACAACTCAAGTGTTATGGTTAAAACCAGATGGTTTTTCTGTAGCAGATGGAACTGTTTTGGATACTTGGGATGATACTTCAGGTAATGCAAACTCATTAACACAGCCTGACGCAACATTTAGACCAATAGTTAAAACTAATATTGTTAATAGTTATGACGTTGTTAGATTTGAAGCTGGTAATAGACGTCTAAGAAAAACTGATTTTACAAGCTTTCCTACCACGCAAGTTAGTGCATTTTATATAAACAAAACAACAGATTCTAGTGATGGTGTTTTATCTTATGCTTCAACAAGTCATAATAATAATTTTCTTTTTTTTAATAGTTCTAATTTAAGTTTTTACCGAAACGGAAACACAAGTATGAATATTACTGCCAACGATGGGAATTGGCATATGGTAGATATGAGTTGGATGAATTCAGGTGTAGGAATGAAAACTTATTTTGATGGAAAACTAAAGCGAACTTTTAATTATGTTCCAGGATCGACAATTACGCCTGGAGGTAGCTTGTCTTTAGCGGGAGAACAAGATGCAGTGGATGCTAATTATGATGCAGCCCAATCTCATCAAGGTGATTTCTCAGAAGTGATTTTGTTCAACGTTGCTATCAACGCTGCAGAAAGAGTTATTATCCAAAACTATCTAACAGCAAAGTATGGATTGACTTTAGAGAGCACTGTAGATTATTATACTCAAGATAACGCTGTAAATGGTAACTTCGATTTTGACGTTGCTGGAATTGGTCAAGCTGACGATGGAAGTAATCATACAGATTCTAAAGGAACAGGAATTGTAACCATTAATTCGCCTTCAGCCTTATCAAACGGAGACTATTTGTTTTGGGGAGAAGAAACTAAAGATCCTGTATATACATTGGTAAGTGAAACCACTACTTATACAAATCAGTTAAACTCTAAATGGCGTGTTAGTAAGGTTGGAGATTTAGGTACAGTTTCTGTGTCTTTTGATATTTCAAGTATCGCTAGTAGCATTCAATGTAATACATTACAATTAGTAGTAGATAATGATAGTAATTTTGGAAGTCCGTCAATATTTAATTTAGTAGTTTCAGGTAATACAGCAACAGCAACAGGCGTGTCTTTTGCAGATGGAGATTATTTTACACTTAGAAATATAGATTCGATTGTTTGGGATGGAACGACATACTTTAATGGGTCTGGAGTATTAAATGCACCAAATAATACAGATTCATGCCTTAAGTTAATTGTTAAGTCCGGAAGTACTGCCTTTTTAACCGAAGATGCTTTTGTTAGAGACGTTGAGGTACAATCAGGAGCAACATTACAAGTTGAAGATGGTATTTTATTAGAAGTAGAAAAGGGTATTGTAAATCAAGGTACTATAGAGTTGCTAGGCGACGCACAACTTATTCAAAAACATACAGGAACAAGTTTAAACTCTGGTTCTGGTGATTTAAAAATTAGACAACAAGGTTCTTATAATTTATATAATTATAATTATTGGAGTGCTCCAGTTAATAGAGGTGGAGATTGGCAAGTAAGTTTCTTAGAAACCGAAGCTGGTCCTGTAGGTTTTACATCAGGTTATGATGCTAATCCTTTGGCTTCGCCAGGAGAAATTAGTAGTTATTGGTTGCATACTTTTAATAATTTAATTGATAATTATTATGGATGGAATCACATTTCAACAACCACACCACTTAGCCCAACAACGGGTTATATAATGAAAGGATCTGGTAATGTGTCACCATCTCCATTCCCATCTGTGGATCAAAATTATGTATTTAGAGGCACAGCTAATGATGGCGATTACAATGTGTCAGCCTTAGGTGGAAATCAAATTTTAATAGGAAACCCTTATCCATCAGCAATTGATGCTGACCAGTTTATTACAGATAATTTATCAGTACTTGACGGAACTTTATATTTTTATGAACATTTTGAATCTAACAATTCTCATATTTTAGCCAATTATAAAGGTGGTTATGCAACTTACAACTTGTTAACGTCTATAGGTAGTCCTGCTCCTCCAACAAATGGTGGTACAACAACCAAAGGTGCTCCAACAAGTAATGTAGCTGTAGCGCAAGGCTTTTTTGTAAAGATTGCCAATTCTGGAACCATAACCTTTAATAATAATCAGCGTATTTTTGCTAAAGAGTCTGCAGGTGAAACTACTTTTTTTAGATCTGCTCAGGCAACTTTAGCGGATAACCGTATTAAATTTTGGCTTAAGTTTAAAGATAATAATGATAACGAGTCTACTATTGCTTTAGGTTATGATACTAACGCTAGTACAGATTTTGATAAAGGTTACGATAGTAAAATGTTTAACGATTTACCTAATGATTTATATTGGGTTATTTCTGATCAAAGATTAAGTATTCAAGGTCTAAATACTTTTGATGTTTCAGATGAGATTCCTTTAGGAATTGATATTTCAAATTCAGGTAATTTTACTTTTGAAATTAGTGAAACTTTGAACTTTCCAACAAATCAGAAAATCTATTTAAAAGATAATCAAACTAATACGTTATACGATATTAAATCTAATCCTGTAACATTAAATTTAGTGTCAGGTGTTGATGAGTCTAGATTCTCTATTGTATATCAATCATCAGAAACTTTATCTACCGAAGATTTTATAACTACACAGTCTTTAGTATACTTTGATAGTTCTAAAAATGCTTTAGTATTTAAAGATATTGAAAACCTGAATAGTATTAAAAATATAAATGTATTTAACCTATTAGGTCAAAATGTTAAAACTATAAATTCTATTGAATCTCAGGAAGTTGAATTGTCAAATATAAACTCAGGAGTATATATTGCTAAAATCACAAAGGCTAATGGACAGTTGGTTAATCTTAAATTTATTAAACGTTAATGTCTAATAAAACTAAGTATTCTATATTAACAGCATTAGTAATTATAGCATCGTATGGTGTAAATAATTATTTAGATTCCAAAGATAAAATAGACACTGTAATACAAGGTACAACAGTAAAAAACAATACAAACGAGTACTTTTTACCAACAAGCACGACAGGACAAATTATACACCATAATGGTTATAGTTTAAGTTATAGCGAGCCACATGAACAAGCAGAATGGGTAGCTTACGAGCTGAAAAAATCTCATTTAAGTAATGCGGATTATAAACGTCCTTATTTTGAAGTGGATCATGCTGTAAAAACAGGTGCTGCACATTGGCGTAATTATAAAAAGTCAGGTTACGATCGTGGACACCTTTGTCCAGCAGGAGACAGAAAATATAGCCAAGAAGCACATGATGAAACTTTTTTGACTAGTAATATCGCTCCTCAAAATCACGATTTTAATGCAGGAGTTTGGAATAGATTAGAACAAAAAACACGTTATTGGGCTAGTAAGTACGATGGTGTTTTTGTAGTTACAGGAGGTGTTTTAGAAAATGGATTAAAAACAATAGGAGAGGAAGAGGTGTCAATTCCTAATCAGTTTTATAAAGTATTAATTGACAATAATAATGGAACTACTAAAGTGATTGCTTTTTTATTACCACACATGGAGTCTGAACAACCTTTATATAAATTTGTAACCTCTGTAGATCATATAGAACAATTAACTGGTATTGATTTCTTTTCAGAATTAGATGATGCTATTGAAGATAGGCTAGAAGCATCAAGCAGTTATAAAGGATGGAGCTTTTAAAATAATTTTTGTTTTACACCTTTCCATCTTAGATCTCTAACAAACCGTCCTTCAGCCTTAGTAATTAAGCGTTCAGGTTTATTACTTGTGGCTTTTAAATACCCAACAATATAATCTTTAAAGTATCTAAAGCTTTTCTTTTTTACACTCATTTTTAAAGCAGTAATTAACGTCAGTGTAAAACCATAACGCATTTTATACATGGCTTCGCCTTGCAGGTGTTTTGCACCTTTATTGTAGCTAGCTCCTGTGGGTTTTAAATGCTTAACATGTAAATTTTCATCTAAGACAATAGACCAGTTGTTATACTTTGCTAGAAGCTCGTCAATGGTATCCCAACCCATAGATTTTTTTAATTGTCCTATGGCTTCAAAACAATGTTTTCGGTAGGCTTTAAGTGCTCCTCTTATGTGATCTTTACCAGTAATAGATTCTAAAACCCAATCGTTATTTTTTTCAATATAACAATAGCCAGCAACCATCCCAATAGATGCATCTTTATTAAAATGAAAGGCTAATGTTTCTAAATAATTTAAAGGAAAAATTAAATCGGCATAAAATTTACAAATCACATCATAATTTTTATTTGCGACCTCATAGCCTTTATAAAAGGCATTAATTATTTTAGTGCCTGGCAAGTGTTGGTTTGATGAGGTAGCATTAACTAAAGTGATGCAATCGTGTTGTTTCTGAAAATCTTTTACAATAGTTTTTGTGTTATCTGTAGAATTATCATTAACCACTACAATTTGCTTGGGCAGCAATGTCTGACTAACTAAAGATTGCAGTGTTAATCCAATTGATGAAGCTTCGTTATGTGCAGGAATGATTATACTGAAATTCAAGGTTTAGTAGTTAAAATTCAAAGTTAAATGATTTTAATTTAATGAAAAGATTGCTTCACTATATTCGTAAGGACTAGATTTGTTTAAGTTCTTTCAGCATAAATAATATAATATCTAGGTGTAAACCATCTTAAAATAGGTCTGATTCCAATTTTTTTGGTGGGATTAGTCCATTTTTGTCTGTCAATAATTTTCCAACCTGTTTTTTCTAATAACCAATCTAATTGCCAATCTTCAAACTCGTGATAATGTCTATCCCAAGGATCTGTTTTGCTTCGGTAAGCCGAAGAAAACCATAATTTAAGTGGTACGCTAATTACTAATTTGTCCGCTTTTATACTTTGTAAAACAGTAAAGGGGTTTAATAAATGTTCAAAAATTTCAAAAGCTGTAACTACTGTGGTTTCAGAGTTTTTGATACTTGAAACATCAAAATCTAAATCTTCACCTTTAGTGTTTTCAACATTGTAATTATTGTCTTTTAATATTTTAGTAAAAGGGTTTTCTACTCCTAAGTCTAAAATTGTTTCAGATTTAGAAATATGTTTTTCTAAAAATTGATACGTTAGTTTAAAGCGTTTATGCGGAAAAGTTTGTTCGTACACAAAAAAAATGATTTAGTTTTATAATAAAATGCAGACGTTTTATTGTTTGTAAACTATAGCATTAATATTCATACCAGCACCAACACTAGCAAAAAGTATAACATCACCTTTATTAATCTCTTGGTCTTTTAGTTTACCTTTTAAAATTAAATCGTACAAAGTAGGTACAGTTGCTACACTAGAATTACCTAAAGTGTTAATACTCATTGGCATAATGCCTTCTGGCATTTTCATGTCGTGTAGCTTGTAAAAACGTTTTACGATAGCTTCGTCCATTTTTTCGTTAGCTTGATGTATCAATATTTTTTTAACATCATTTATATTGTAGCCACTTTTTTCTAAACATGATTTTAAAGCTAAAGGCACGTTGGTTAAAGCGAATTCGTAAATTTTACGACCATACATTTTAATGTATCTACGTTGACTTGTAGATTCTAAATTATTGGTTTCTCCAAAAAAGATAAAATGAGCTTCATCTAACGCATAAGTAGCGGACTCGTGTGCAATAATTCCACTATTGTCATTGGTTTCTTCGACAATTACAGCTCCAGAGCCATCACTATAAATCATGGAGTCTCTGTCATGTTTATCTACAACGCGAGATAATGTTTCCGTACCAATAACTAAACAGCGTTTTGCTATTCCTGATTTAATAAAAGCATTGGCTTGTATGACACCTTCTATCCAACCTGGACATCCAAATAGTAGGTCGTAACCCACACATTTAGGATTTTTAATTTGTAATAAATGTTTTACGCGTGAGGCTATACTAGGGACAGTGTCACTTTGTTCTGTATTGTGTTTTATGTCACCATAATTGTGGGCAACAATAATATAGTCTAAAGTTTCTTTGTCGATTTTAGCATCAGCAATTGCTTTTTCGGCTGCATAAAATGCAATGTCAGAGTTTAATAATTCTGATTTTATGTAGCGTCTTTCTTCAATACCTGTAATGGCTTTGAATTTATCAACGATAACTTCATTTGTGCTATTTATTTTAGAACCATCAGCATTTAAAAACTCATGATTATAAAAATCTTCATTTTTTTCAATAGTACTTGGAATGTAACTTCCTGTTCCAATAATCTTAATATTCATAAAAAAAGGATTGCCTTTAATTGTTTAACTGCTAAGATAAGCAGTAAAAAACTAAAGGCAATTTTATTGGTTAATTATTTACGATGTCCAACGTTTAGTTAGCATCCATATAAGCTTCAATTGGAGCACAAGTACATATTAAATTACGGTCTCCATAAGCATCGTCCACACGACGTACAGAAGGCCAAAACTTATTGTCTACCACGTAATCCAAAGGATAAGCAGCTTTCTCACGAGTGTATGGTAATAACCATTCGTCACTTGTTAACATAGCTAATGTATGAGGTGCATTTTTTAAAGGATTATTATCATCATCCTTAGTTGCAGCATCAATTTCTTTTCTAATAGAAATCATAGCGTCACAAAAACGATCCATTTCTGCTTTACTTTCACTTTCTGTAGGTTCAATCATCATAGTTCCTGCAACTGGAAAAGATACTGTTGGAGCATGAAAACCATAGTCCATTAAACGTTTTGCAATATCCACAACCTCAATACCATGCTCTTTAAATGGACGACAATCTATAATCATCTCATGAGCAGCACGACCTTGTTCTCCGGAGTATAAAGTTTCAAAAGCACCTTGTAATCTGTGTTTGATATAATTAGCGTTAAGTATCGCTATTTCGGTTGATTTTTTCAATCCTTCAGCACCTAACATTTTTATGTAACCATAAGATATTAAACATGCTAAAGCAGATCCAAAAGGCGCAGCAGAAATAGCAGTTATAGCTTGGTCTCCACCAGTTTTTACAACAGGGTTACCAGGTAAAAATGGCACTAATTGTTTAGCAACACAAATTGGTCCAACACCAGGTCCACCACCACCATGAGGAATAGCAAAGGTTTTGTGTAAGTTTAAGTGACAAACGTCTGCGCCAATATTTCCAGGATTAGTTAAACCAACCTGAGCATTCATGTTGGCTCCATCCATATAGACTTGACCACCATTATCGTGTATTAGTTGTGTAATAGCTTTAATTCCAGACTCATAAACACCATGAGTAGATGGGTAAGTTACCATTAAAGCAGCTAGATTGTCTTTATGCAATTCTGCTTTTTCGCGTAAATCCTCTACATCAATATTACCATCTTCATCAGCTTTAGTAACCACAACTTTCATTCCAGCCATTACTGCACTTGCAGGATTGGTTCCGTGAGCAGAACTTGGTATTAAACAGATGTTTCTGTGATGATCGTTTCTAGATTCGTGATACGCTCTAATAACCATTAATCCAGCATACTCACCTTGAGCTCCAGAGTTAGGTTGTAAAGAGGTACCTGCAAAACCAGTGATTTCAGTTAATTGATCTTCTAATGCTTTTAACATTTGTTGGTAACCTTCAGCTTGATCTAAAGGAACAAATGGATGGATGCTTCCCCAATTTGGAGAACTTAATGGTAACATCTCTGAAGCAGCATTAAGCTTCATTGTGCAAGATCCAAGAGAAATCATAGAGTGGTTTAAGGCTAAATCCTTGCGCTCTAAACCTTTTATGTAACGCATTAATTCGGTTTCAGAATGATGCGTGTTAAATACGTCTAAAGTTAAAAACTCAGATTGACGTTGTATGCTGTTTTGTATATTGTTTGCTTCTGTAAAACTATCGATTATTATAGTCGGCTTTGTTTCCGCTTCAGCGAAAATTGCTATAATTTGATTGATATCTTTAACAGAAGTTGTCTCGTTGATTGAGATTGTAACTGTATTGTGATTAGGATAATAGAAGTTAACCTCGTGCTTTTCTGCAATTGTTTTTACAGCTGAAGCATTAGCCTTAACCTGAAGCGTATCAAAAAATGAAGTATTTAATTGCTCAACACCCATTTTAGTTAAGGCATTGGCTAATGTTGACGTTGCATTATGTACTTGATTTGCAATAAAAGTTAACCCTTTTGGTCCATGATACACAGCATACATACCAGCCATAACTGCTAATAATACTTGTGCTGTACAAATGTTAGAGGTTGCTTTGTCACGTTTAATGTGTTGCTCTCTAGTTTGTAAAGCCATACGCAAAGCTCTGTTACCATTTGCATCTTTAGTTACACCAATAATACGCCCAGGAATATCACGTTTGTAAGCTTCTTTAGTCGCAAAATAAGCTGCATGTGGTCCTCCATAACCCATTGGGATACCAAAGCGTTGTGTAGTACCAACGACAACATCTGCACCAAATTTACCAGGAGCTTCTAATTTTACTAAGCTTAAAATGTCTGCAGCAACTGCTACTTTAATGTTATTTGCGTTAGCTTTTTCTATAAAGGTTTTGATGTCTGTAATTTGTCCATCTTTACCTGGATACTGTAGTATTGCTCCAAAAAAGTCTGTAGAAAAATCAAACGTAGTTTCATCACCTATTACTAACTCTACACCAATTGGAGTAGCACGTGTTTGTAATAAAGATAGGGTTTGAGGTAAAATAGTATCGCTAACAAAAAATTTAGAAACACCAGCTTTTTTCTGATCACGTTCTCTAACAGCAAATAGTAAGCTCATTGCTTCTGCAGCAGCAGTACTTTCGTCTAATAAAGACGCGTTTGCTAACTCCATTCCAGTTAGGTCAGTAACCATAGTTTGGAAATTTAGTAATGCTTCTAAACGACCTTGAGCAATCTCGGCTTGGTAAGGCGTGTAAGCAGTATACCAACCTGGATTTTCTAGTATGTTACGTTGTATAACAGCAGGTAGAATAGTTGGATGGTATCCTAAACCAATATACGTTTTGTAAGTTTTGTTAAGTTTTGACAGGTTATTAATATGATTTGAATACTCATATTCTGTCATAGCTTCATCTAGCTGTAAGTCTTTTTCAAGACGAATTGGAGCAGGAACAGTCTCAGATATTAATTGTTCAATGGTATCTGCGTTTACTGTTTGAAGCATTAGTTTTTGATCATTTTCTCTTGGACCAATGTGACGTAATGCGAATGCGTTTGTGTTCATTTGTGTTGTGTTGTTATTAACCTTTTTACAAGGTTTGAGAAAAAATATAGTTGTTTTTTAATGTTTGCAAAATTAACGAAAACTAATAGTAAAATTTTGTTAAAAATTGAAAGTTTTCAACTAATCGGCTGCTTTATTAACAGATTAATTATTTTTGTCTAATGAAGGTCCTAAAACAGCTTTTAGATTTTTACATAAATAGTAGCATTCATGTTGCTTTAGCAGTCTATGCGTTAAGTTGGATTACTTTAAAAAAGCTGAACATAAATTATGACGCTACCATCCTTTATTTTAATTTTTTTGCCACTATAACAGGTTATAATTTTGTAAAATATTTTGGTATTGCTAAATGGCACCATCGTAGTTTGGCTAATTGGTTAAAAGTTATACAACTGTTCTCTTTTATATGCTTTAGTTTGATGTTGTATTTTGGGTTGCAATTACAACAAAACACTGTCTTGTTAATTGGTGGTTTTGGTGTTGTTACATTTTTGTACGCCATACCTTTTTTACCAAAAAAATGGTATTTAGATACGCAACAAAACTTAAGGGATATAAGTGGTTTAAAGGTGTATGTTATTGCTTTGGTCTGGAGTGGTGTTACGGTAGTCTTACCACTATTAGATAGCAATGGAGTATTTAATCAAGATGCTATTATTACAATTTGTCAAAATTTTATTTTGGTTATAGCATTAATGCTGCCTTTTGAAATAAGAGATTTAAGCTATGATAGTTTAAAGTTGGCTACCATACCACAAAAAATAGGTGTAAAACGCACGAAGTTATTAGGTTTTGCTTTTGTTTTAATTTTCTATTTTTCAGAATTTTTTAAGGACAGTATCTCTGTTTTGGGATTGCTACTGCAAGGTGTTGTAGGTGTAATTTTATGCTTGTTTATCTACTTTGCTAATCAAAATAGAAACACCTATTATACATCGTTTTGGGTAGAAGCCTTACCCATATTTTGGATGTTATTTATGCTTCTGTAATTCTTTGTCAAAAGAAGATTTAAGTTCTTTTTTTTCGGTTACCGATAATGGGTTTCCTTTTATGCTATTTATTAAATGCGTTAACTTGGTATTGTTTTTAGAGTGATGTCTACAAACCGCACACATAAATGTGTGAAATTTAAACTTCACTTTTTCTAAAATACTAGCTTCGTGATACTGAGCTTTATCGCAGATATGACTTGATTCCTCACAAGAAATCATAAATTTTTTCATAAACATAATTAAAACCAATTTTTTTCTAAACAACCTGCCATAGCAGTTCTTGCTCTGTGGATTATTACCCAAAGATTAGACGCAGTTATTTCTAATTCATTACAAATTGTTTCGGTTTCATAATTTAAAATGGTTTTCATTTCAAATATTTGAGCTTGTTTTTTTGGTAATTTAGACAGGCAATCATCAATTGCGCTGGCTAATTCAGTATTTTCAATTTGGTCTTCAGCAGTTTTATCAAAAGGATCTGCAACGCGCTCTTCTAACCAATCACCTTCTGTTTCGCTGTCAGAATTGTAAGACATTCTAACTTCAGCTTTACCTTTATTAGAATTAGATTTACGGTAATGGTCAATGACTTTTCTTTTTAAAATAGATACTAGCCAAGTACGCTCACTAGCTTCTCCTTTAAAGTTTTTCATGCTTTTTAGACCAGCTAGAAAAGTGTCAGAAACTAAGTCTTGCGCTATTGCTCTGTCATTTACACGTGTAATGGTGTAATTAAAGAGGTAGTCGCTGTATAAATCTATCCATTTATTAGGATTAATTGTGTGATCTGACATGTTTAAGATTTCTTTTTCGTGCTAAAAATACTAAAATTACAATTAAGTAATTACGTTTTTTTACATCTAAATAATGGAATACCTAAAACTTTGATATGTAAACTGGATAGCAAAGGGTTGAAAGAACCTTTTTAATAGTTAGTTTTTAAGGTGAGGAATAGTCAAAATGAATAATATTAGCTTTACTCCAAAACATGTATTCTTCTTTTGCCTGATTTTAAAAATCTACTATTCTAACTTATTTTGCTATGCATTTTTGGCTGTGCTAAAAGTGATAGTTTTATTATAATTGCCTTTTTAATTTTAAAATGTATTGACTATTCTGTGGTATTATATTTTGAAATAAAATGTGTTATTGCTAAATGAAATCCAGCCAATATGATAGCCATTAATGACCAAATAAAAAAGATTAGTAATTGATTTAATACTATTATTTTGATGACAATTAATGCAATTACGACGCTAAGCAAATAGATAAAACTTGATATTTTAATTGACTTAGGTAGTTGTTTAAAATTAATTCCAATTTTTATACTTATATTAATTTGAATAATGCCTAATATGGGTAATGCTATTAATGCTCCATAAATAGTAAAGCTAATCAAAACACAAATTATAAACGCCCAACTATTAATAGTATATAGATTTTTCATTGTAATTAGTTTATAATTGTCTGTAGGTTTAAGATAAATAGCCATGTGTAAATTATTGCAAAGCTTACAAATAGTGTATTCATAAAATAACTTCCTATTTTAAAAATTATTTTCTGAGGAATTTGATACATAGGGTAATATGCAATTTGAGTGGCCACTTTACCTACCCAATACATGCCTATTAAAGTGGTTAGTGCTAATGCTAAGTGACTTCCGTTTTTTAAATCTGTAGGTATTAGTATTGCAATCAATCCAAAACAAAAATTTAATCCCTGTATATAACGACCATAAGTTTTTGCTATTTCTTGATTTAATGGTTTAAGTTGTTTAACATCATTATACCAATCAAATACTTGGTGTCTTATATATGGATAAATTAATGCTGTAAATATTTGACCACATCCACCAAGTATTATTAACCAATTAGGAATTTGATATTTCATAGTTCAGTTTTTTTAAGATTATTTAATATCCATGTAAAATAATATGCAAGACTCATTGGCATTATGATTATAAGTAAAATAAATAGGAATAATCCATTTAAATCTTTTACGATTAACCAACCTAAACCATAACACAGTGTTAAAATCCAATACAGTATAATATGCTTTTGTTGTTTATTATTATACTGTTTCCACAGAAAAAGGATGCCTAACGCACTTATTAATTGAACAGCACCAAGTAATATTTGAGCGTATAATCCTAGATAAAGAGTTAAGTATAAAATGGTAGTAGCAATGACTAGAAATTTGTTGATGTTAAATACTGTTTTCATAATTATTAAGTGTTTAAAACTTTCAATAATTATTGAAAGTTAATTTCAAATTTTTTTATTTAAATAGTTTAAGTAAAGATTTAGTAATCCAGTTTTGTTTTTGATTTACTAATTTATTTATCATTACGTCCATAGTTTCTGTTAATTCGTGAAGTGCTTTTGTCTGTTTGATTAGCTCTTTAGTTTTTGCAGTGCCATCATCTTTAATGCTTGAAACTTCATCTAAAACTTTGACAACAGGTTTAATTTCTCTTCTGCTACGTTCCACAGCAACAATCCTAGCTAATTCTTGTACATCTTTTTCAGTAGTAAAAAACTCTTTACGTTCTCCAGCTACTAATGTTTTGGTTACAATTCCCCAATCCATTAATTGTCTTAAATTCATACTAGTATTTCCTCTAGAGATTTTAAGATCTTCCATAATCTCTTCCATAGATAATGGTTTGGTAGAAATAAAAAGAAGTGCTTGTATTTGCGCCATTGCTTTATTAATTCCCCAAAGAGAGCCTAAACTTCCCCATGTGCTAATAAATTTATCTTTTGCTTCTTGATATTCCATGACACAAATATATTAATAATTTTCAAACTTTCAATAATTATTGAAAGTTTATTTTTTAAACCAAAAAAAAGCCATTCTTAAACGTAGTCAAGAATGGCAGATTTTAAATTGTGATAACTAAATTACTTTATTAGTCCTGCGCGTTTTAATAGTGCCTCAGGTTTAGGTTCTTGACCTCTAAAGCGTTTGTATAACACCATTGGGTTATCTGTACCACCTTGAGATAACACATTGTCTTTAAATTTTGTTGCTACTTCTTTATTAAATATACCTTTTTCTTTAAAGTAGTCAAACGCATCTGCATCTAAGACTTCTGCCCATTTGTAGCTATAATATCCAGAGGAGTAACCACCTTGAAAAATATGTGCAAAAGCAGTACTCATACAATTCTGTTTAACATCAGGATACAGGTTTGTGTCTTTAAAAGTTTTGTTTTCATGTTGTTTAACATTAGTAATATCTGTTGGGTTTATACCATGCCAACTCATGTCTAATAAACCAAAACTTAGTTGTCTAAGGGTTTGCATTCCTTCTTGAAATGTGGCGCTTTCTTTAATTTTTTGGACTAAATCCATTGGAATGATTTCTCCAGTTTGGTAATGTTTAGCAAATAATTCTAAAGCTTCTTTCTCATAACACCAGTTTTCTAAAACTTGGCTAGGTAACTCTACAAAATCCCAAAACACACTTGTACCAGATAAACTTGGGTAAGTTGTGTTAGCTAACATACCATGTAATCCATGACCAAACTCGTGAAATAATGTAGTAATTTCATTAAATGTTAGTAATGACGGTTTGCTTTTAGTTGGTTTTGTAAAGTTGCATACGTTAGATATTTGTGGTCTTTGGTTTATGCCATCTTTAATAAATTGTGGTTTAAAGGATGTCATCCATGCGCCATTTCTTTTTCCTGCTCTAGGGAAAAAATCAGCATAAAATATGGAGACTAATTGATTGTTTTCATCTAAAACTTCATAGGTCATAACATCTTCATGGTACTTATCTATTGTATCAATTTTTTTAAACTGAAGTCCAAATAATTTATTTGCAACTTGAAAGGCACCATCAATAACATTTTCTAATTTAAAGTAAGGTTTAAGTTGCTCGTCATCTAAATTAAATAGTTTTTGTTTTAATTTTTCAGAATAGTAAGCGGAATCCCATTTTTCTAATCGATCTAAGTTATCAAGTTCTTTTGCAAAATCTTCTAATTCTGCAAACTCACGTAAAGCAGCAGGTTTTGCTTTAACTAATAAGTCTTCTAAAAAGGTATTTACTTTTTCCGGTGTTTGAGCCATGCGTTCTTCTAAAACAAAATGTGCATGTGTGTCATAACCTAATAAATTAGCACGTTCAAAACGCAGTCTAGCAATGTCTAAAACGTTTTGTTGGTTATCTAATTTGTCATTATTAAATCCTTTGGCTCCAAAAGCTAGCGCTAATTTTTTACGTAATGCTCTATTATCTGCATACGTCATAAATGGTATATAACTTGGGTAATCTAAAGTTATTAAATAACCCGCTTTGTTTTTAGACTCAGCTAATTGTTTTGCAGCTTCAATTGCTCCTTCTGGTAATCCTGATAAATCAGCTTCATTGGTGATTAACATTTCAAAAGCATTAGTTTCTGCTAAAATATTTTCTCCAAATTTTAATTTTAAACTAGCTAATTGTTTGTCAATAGCTCTTAGTTTTTGCTTTTTATCTTCAGGAAGATTTGCTCCATTTCTAGAAAAGCTTTTATATTTTTTATCTAATAATGTAGTCTGTTCTATATTTAAATCAAGACTATCTTTATTGTCGTAAACGTGTTTTACTTTTTTAAATAACGCTTCGTTTAATGTTATATCATTACCAAACTCGGTTAAAATAGGAGAGATGTCTTGTGCTATTTTTTGAAGGTCATCATTAGTCTCTGCCGAGTTAAGATTAAAAAATATACTGGTTACACGGTCTAGTTGTTGTCCAGAAAACTCTAAAGCTTCGATTGTGTTTTTAAAAGTAGGAGCGTCAGTAGTGTTTATAATTGTCTCTATCTCTAATTTAGTATCCTCAATTAGTTTTAAAATGGCAGGTTTAAAGTCCTCATTTTTTATAGATTGAAAAGGTGGAGTGTTAAATTTTGTGCTAAAATTGTTTAAAAGTGTATTCATTATAACGTTATAGTAAAATTTTTGATGTTAAAATTAATATTTTTATTGCATATTAATTATTTAAATGATTATTTTTGCAAATGATTTTTTCCCGTGAGTTGGTTACTCACATAAAAATTATTGATTAATAGCGATAAAAAGCCTCAGACATGTCTGAGGCTTTTTTTTTATATCTTGTTATTTAACGATTTATTAAGACTCTTTAACTAATATTCTAAAATAATACAAAATGTTGGTTGGTTTTGTAAGAAAACATACTTTTTTGCAACTGTTTTTTGGATATGAGTATACATTCTCATAAATAGAAAATAATAGCGATGGAAGCCTCAGACTTATGTTTGGGGCTTTTTTTTATTATAAACTATTGTTAAACCGATAAAACTGTTGTTTGTCGAAACCTCTAATTTTCTTGGCTGTTAATTGTACATATAGAGGCTTAAGTTGCAACTTTGACATAAGTTTTTTTGATGTGAGAATATATGTCCACATATAGAAAGATTAATAGCGATTGAAAACCCCAACCTAGTTGGGGTTTTCTGTTTTTGACTATTTAATATCTTTTGAAGCTTGCTCTACTTTTACTTTTAAAGCTTCTTTGTAAGCTATAATTTTATCCAATACTGATGCATCAGATGCACCAATAATTTGTGCAGCTAATATTCCTGCGTTTTTTGCTCCATTTAATGCAACAGTAGCAACAGGAACACCTCCTGGCATTTGTAGTATGGATAATACCGAGTCCCATCCATCTATAGAATTACTACTTTTTACTGGCACTCCAATAATTGGTAATGGACTTAAAGAGGCTACCATACCTGGTAAATGTGCTGCACCACCTGCACCAGCAATAATGACGCTAATGCCTCTTTTATGAGCGTTTTTACTAAAATCAAATAGTTTTTCTGGTGTACGATGTGCTGATACAATATCAACTTCTATATCTATTTTAAATTCTTTTAATATATCAATAGCGTCTTGCATGACTGGCATATCACTATTGCTTCCCATTATTACTGCTACTTTGCTCATAAATTGTGTTGTTTCAAAATTTAGTTGTTTTGCAAAAGTACGTTTTTTAGTACTTTAAATTAATGTCAAATTTATGATTATTTCCGCTTCTTAATCATTTACAAAAAGAGTGTCTACTATTCATGACATATAACATGCATTTCACGACATTTATTTTTATACACCTTGATTTTATTGCAGTTTTGGATTGCTATTAATCAATAATAATAAAACCCTTTACTTGATTTCTGGTATTGGGTTTTATTTAAAATAGTTAAAAATCTGATTCTAAAATTTCTTTTAGAAATCGCCAAAACCAAATGTCACACCATAATTAAATCTAACACACTACAATAAATAACTATCAACCTTAAAACAAGAAAAATGAAAAAAATAATTTTAATAGGATTAACGCTTTTTACTATTACAGCTGCAATTGGACAAGAACCTACAATGGAGCAAACACTTAGTTATTTAAATGCTAATATAACCGACTTGCCTTGTATGAGTGATTGGAAGTATAAAAACATAGCTTATAATGAGTCTAAAAATGCTATTGAAATATTTTTTGATGTTGAAAATGGTGTCTTAAAATATTCTGTCAATATGAATAAAGAGTATACGATAACTGACCATAAAGAAAAAAATTATGTTAAAGTGAAATTTAAAACAGAATCTATCACTTGTGTAGGTTCTGATGATGAAACTTTTTATAGAAATTACTTTTTATTTAGTAGCGCTATTCCTAAAACTGTAAGAGCAGTAAAGCATTTATTAAAATTAGGATATGCTAATAGAGATACAACCTTTGATGATATTAAATTTTAGGAAGATGAAAGAGCTAAAAATACTAAATCTAATATCATTTATTTTCTTTTATGGTGCTTTTGCTTTTGCGCAAGACAATAATAATACACCTATCGAAAATGTAAAATTATATAAAATACCACTTACCAATACTGTTGTTTCTACATATGAAAAACTGTTACTTTTTAAAGTTTCAGAATATGATTTTGGTAAAAACTCTAACGGTATTGCTATACAACCTCAATTGTTAAATGAAAATATTAATAAAATATTTAATACAGTTGTACTTGCTAATTCGGATGTAGCTTCAAATGGATCTGCTATAGGTTACCAAAAAAATGACTCTAAAGAAACAGTGTCTGTTAATAGTATTTCTAAAATAAGTGCATCATATAGTCATTTCTTAAAAGTAGGTATTCATGCAAAGGGATCATCATCTCCATTTAACTTGTATGATGATAATACTTGGAGTAGTGGTGTTGGTGCAACCTTGGGTTACATTTATAAGCGTCAAAACTCTTCGACTTCTTATATTGATAATGAAGCAGAAAAAGTTAGCTTAAAGCGATTAAAATTTGTTGATTCTTTAATAAAGATTAAGATATCCTATGCTAAAAAATTAGAATCAATTGAATCTTTAATTAGTGAATTAGATAAAAGTAAAGCAACTTATTATCACAAAAAAGATAGTTTAAATGCTATTAAAAATGAAATAGAGACATTTAATTCTGTGTTTAAAAATGTGAATCCAAATTTTACTTTAACGGATTACTACAATAAGTTACTTTATAATCCAGACGTTTTACCTGATACTGTATTTATTTTGGAAAACCAAAGAGCTTTAAACGAGTTAGAAAAATCAGGAAGTACTGCGTTTAATAAAGCTATAGATTATATTATTGAAGAGTTAACAGCTTTTGATAAAAAACATGACATTACTTATGGTTATTCATTGCATTGGTTTGATGGAGATTTTACTTTAACTAATGCAACCTATAAGTTTGAAGAAGCTAATATCGATAATACATTATATGTAGCCTTAAATGATAGTTTAAAGTTTGATAAATCTCAAAATAAATTAAAACTCTCTACACAGATTAATTATAATTTTACTAAAAAAAGTAGGAGAAATTTAATGTTTTTTAAAGCGGGAACAGCATTGCATAGTGGATCATTTTTAAGTTCTAATTTATTAAACGGAACACCTAAAATAGATGAAAACCAAAATGTAATTGATGAAAGTAATAGTGAAGAGAACACGTTAAAAGGTGATTTTAATGCAATAGATAAAACACTTACTTATGGAAGTTTTAGTGCTTATGGAGCTATGTTTTTTGGATCAAACCAAAAGTTTGGAATAAATTTAAATCTTAGCCATAATTACTTAATAAATAAACCCGAAAATGTTTTTTATAAAAACAATTTTACAGCTTTAGTAGGACCAATTTTTAAAGCGACAGGAAAAGAAGGTAAAGGTGTTGTACTAGGTATTGATATCGGTTTTGACAATGCTATTTACAATACTAAAATAAACAACGATTTTACCGCCAGATTACGCGTTGGAATACCTTTTGAAATATACACAAAATCAAAATAATTAACTATGAAAACTATTAAACTATTTGCAACATTATTTATACTTACTTTAAGTTTTGCTAGCATCGCACAATCTAAGCAAGAGACAGGTAGTGCCATGTTTCCGTGGACTGACAGTCAAAAAGAAATTACAGCGTTTTACGGAATGAAAATATATGTTAAGGATAATACAGAATACTTATTTATTACAGATGCTATCAAATTATGTAATAGTGTTGAAAAATCTGATTCTTTTAAGTTTAATGAAGATTTTGAAGCTTACATAGAAGCTAATTATGCAGGTACAATTAAAGGCGCTAATAAGTTTGTCAATTATGGTGGTTTAAGCGGTTTTACACACATGTGTTATTTTTTTAATAAAAAAAATGATACAGCTTCAGAAAATTATAGTGATGCTAAACGTGGTATAACAAATGCTATGGCAGTGTTTAATAACACAAATCATAACAACAGAGAAAAGAAAATTATAAAAATAAGTCATTTAGATTTTGACTTTAATCTGCCTTGTTATTAATAAAGCATAGTACTAATTGGGTTATAATTAAAAAGTACTGTTGTTACCTCAAAAGTGTAGTTAAAATATTGTAAATAAGTCACAAGCGTGATAAAAAAGCAAATATTTATTATATTTAAAATCTAACCATCAAAACTAAAAAAATGACTCAATTTAAAGCAAAAGTAGAAGTATGTTTAAAAGATAGTGATGTTAATTTTACAATTGAACTGAATATCCCAGTCGAAGTTGATATAAACTGTAAAGAGTATATTACTTTTTTAGACAGTAAAAATCAAAGACACCTAGTGCTTTTTATTGAAACAGTTGATGGAAGTAGAATAGGTGTTGGTGGTAATATCAAAAAAACAATTAATAGCACATTTGTCAATAAAGATTTAAAGGAAGGAATGGACGTTGATATAGCGCTTTATAACGATAATGCACTTTTCAATCCTAAAAACAATAGTGTGAATTTTGAGGAGCCTAGAGAGTCTGGTAATGGAGGAGTAGTTGGAGTGATAAGTTGTTCTAATTAATTGAAAAAACTAATTTTCATACTATTCGCACAATTTGTTTTAGCGCAACAAAATCCACAAGATTCTATTTCATACGAGTATTTTTATGAGAAAGAATTACAACAAATAGTGTCTTTAAAACAACAACAAATAGGACGTTCTTTTAATCCTAAAAAGCAGCTTGAAATTGCCGAAATTTATAAAAGAATTAACTGCGAGGATTCTGCTTATGCAGCTTATTATAAGGTTTTTGATAAAGAATTTAAAAAGCTAACGTTATCCGACGATGCTTTTAATGAGTTACTATTCTCGTTACACACAACCGAGTCTAGTAAGCATAATTATAACAAAGATAGACGCTACTTTCTAGAACTTTTAAAACAACGAACCATTAAGGGAACTAACGATCAATGGTTAGCTAAAATAGAAAACGAACGATTTAAAGACTATTTTATTGATAGCTTAAAATTAGGCAAAGCAAAAGAAATAATTAATGGTATAAAAAAAACAAATTATTACCAATCAAACAGCACGTTTAGGTCTGTGATTTTATTAAATGAAGGTAACCTAAACACCAAAATAAATAATTTTAAGATTGCAGAAAGTAATTTATTTCATGCCTTAGACTTGGCTAAACAAAATAAAGATTATCTGAGACAAGTGTATTGTCTTATTAATCTTGGAGTAAATGAAAATAAACAGAAAAATTATACAAAAGCATTAAGTTACTTTGATCAAATAGAAAGTATACCTAATAGCAAATACAATATCAAAATAGCCAGAATTATAGCAAGTAATAAAGGTAATGCCTACTATGGGTTAAAAGATTCTGTAAATTTAAAACACCAAGATGATTTGTATTATAAGTTAGATAATATAATAAGTGATTTTAGTAAAAATAGTAATTTTTACGAGATTGACGTTGCCTACCAAACTAAAGAAAAAGATAAAAAAATAGAGGAGTTGTCATCTTTTAAAAAGACATTTAATACTAACAAAATAGTCTATAGTGTTTTATTGTTTTTAGTGTTTTTGTTAGCGCTTTATTCTTTTGTACGATGGAAAAAATCAGACAAAACAAAAAAGCTGCTAAATAAAGAAAATCAATCTCTAAGTATAGAAAATAAAAAGACAAAACACGAGTTAGAAACCGTAAAGTCTATCGTTACTAATGACTTTATTTTACTTAAAAACAAATCCAAAGTTTATCTTGAAGCATTAATTTACGTCAAATCTGATGGGCATTATCTTAACCTTTACACGACTTCCAAAAAGGAATTTGTAAGAGGTAAAATTTCGGAAATTGAAAAACAATTACCACCTAACTTTGTTAAATGTCATCGCTCTTATATAATTAATAAAAATTATATCAAGCAGTATAATAGCATGGAGGTTATTATGACAAATGGTCAAGATATTCCGCTTTCTCGTGGGTTTAAATTTTAGTTATAAACTTATCACTTCAATACTATTTTTAACCTTTTCAGCAATTTGACGTGCTGTATTTAAGTCCTCATCTACAATGGTAACATGACCCATTTTTCTAAATGGTCGCGTTTCTTTTTTACCATAAATATGAGGTGTCACACCATTCATAGCCATTATAGATTCTATGTTTTTGTAGTGTACTTGACCTGTATAGCCTTCAGCACCAACAAGATTAACCATAACACTTGCCACTTTATTCTCAGTTTTACCTAAAGGTAATCCTAAAATAGCACGAATATGTTGCTCAAATTGAGACGTATAACTCCCTTCAATCGTTTGGTGACCAGAATTATGTGGTCTTGGTGCAACTTCGTTAATTAGTATTTTATCATCTTCGGTTTGAAATAACTCAACAGCTAATAAACCAACGTGATTAAAAGCTTCAGATGTTTTTAATGCAATATCTTGCGCTTTTTTAGCAACTTCTGCACTTATTCTTGCAGGACAAATAACATATTCTACTTGGTTAGCTTCTGGATGAAACTCCATTTCTACCACAGGATAGGTTTTCATTTCGCCATTAGCACTTCTAGCAACAATTACAGCTAATTCATTTTTAAACGGAATTAATTGTTCTGCTATGCATTCGCCTTTAGGCAAATCTTTTAAATCCGCAATGGATCTTACTATTTTCACACCATTACCATCATAACCAAATTGTGCAGCTTTCCATACAAATGGTAAGTTTAAACCACCATTATCAATAGCATCTTCAATCTCAGACACATAAGCAAACCTGCTAAAAGGTGCAGTTGGTAAATTATGGTCTTGATAAAATAATTTTTGAGTCGCTTTATTTTGTATGCGTCTTAATGTTTTTGACGATGGGTAAACGGTTATACCTTCATTCTCTAATTTTTCAAGTGCAGCGACATTTACATTTTCAATCTCGATGGTTAAGACGTTGACCTGTTTACCAAAATTATAAACAGTATCAAAATCCATCAAGTCACCTTTAGTAAACTCATTACAAGCCATACGACTTGGTGCCTCATTACTATTATCTAAAATACAAGTGTAAATATCAAATTTTCTAGTATTATAAAGTAGCATTTTGCCTAATTGGCCACCACCTAAAATACCTAATTTAAAGTCTGAAGAAAAATAATTCATTGGTCATAAATCGTGTTAGCCACAAAAATACATTTTAAAACCAAAACAGGACCTAAAAATCGAATTCAAATATCTGTTAAGCAGTCACAAATGCGTATATTTGCGCTTTAAATTTATAAAATGCAAACTATTACGCTTCACGACAAACAGTTTAAACCATTTATTTCTGAACAAGAATTGGATGACGCTGTAACAAGAATGGCTAATCAAGTCGCTCACGATTTAGGAGACGAAGTCCCAGTTTTTGTTGGGATTTTAAATGGATCGTTTATGATTGTAAGTGATTTTGTGAAAAAATATCCAAAACCATGTGAGGTAACTTTTATAAAGCTTGCCTCTTATGAAGGTGTAAAATCTACAGAGGATATACAACGCTTAATTGGTTTAACACAAGATTTAACAGGACGCACTGTAGTTATCCTAGAAGATATTATTGATACAGGAAACACGTTAGAAGAAGTACACCGCATTTTTAAATCCGAAAACGTAAAACAATTGTTAATCGCAACACTGTTTTACAAACCGGAAGCTTATAAAAAAGACTTTAAATTACACTATGTTGGTATAGAGATTCCTAATAAATTTATAGTAGGCTACGGTCTAGATTATGATGGGTTAGGTCGCGATTTACCAGCAGTATACCAACTAAAAACAACACAACACATGACTAATTTAGTGCTATTTGGACCTCCAGGAGCAGGAAAAGGAACGCAAGCTAATTTTTTAAAAGAAAAATATGATCTAGTCCATATATCTACAGGAGATGTATTTAGATACAATATCAAAAACGAAACTGCATTAGGTACGTTGGCTAAGTCTTACATGGACAAAGGTCATTTAGTACCAGATCAAGTAACTATAGATATGTTAGAGGCAGAGGTAGAGCGTAATGCTGGAGCTAAAGGATTTATTTTTGATGGTTTTCCAAGAAACGAAACGCAAGCGATAGCATTAGATAAAATTATGTCAGATAAAGACTCTGAAGTTAGCGCAATGGTAGCTTTAGAAGTAGAGGATGAGGTGTTAGTACAACGTTTGTTAGAACGTGGTAAAACTAGTGGAAGAAAAGACGACTCTGACGAGGCTATTATTAGAAACAGAATTAAAGTTTATTATAACGAAACTGCAATTTTAAAAGACTACTACGCAGCACAAAATAAATATTTTGGAGTAGATGGTATTGGTGGTATAGAAGATATTACCAAACGCTTAAACACTGTAATTGACAAATTGTAATACAAACAAACGTGTTTGAGTTAATAAGTATTAGTGAAAACTTTTAACTATTAACGTTTTAACTTTTTAACTAAATTATGACTGAGGGAAATTTTGTAGACTACGTAAAAATGCATGTCTCTTCTGGGAACGGAGGAAAAGGATCTGTGCATTTACATCGCGAAAAATTTATTACAAAAGGTGGACCAGATGGAGGAGATGGTGGACGTGGAGGACACGTTATATTAAGAGGTAACTCTAACCTTTGGACACTATTGCATCTAAAATTTAAAAGACATATTAGAGCAGGACATGGTGGACATGGTAGTAAAAGTAGAAGCTCTGGAGAAGATGGAGAAGACATGTACGCAGACGTACCTTTAGGTACTGTCGTTAGAGATACAGAAACTAACGAAATCCTTTTTGAAATCACTGAGGATGGAGAAGAGCGTATTGTGGCAGAAGGTGGAAAAGGTGGTCTAGGTAACTGGCACTTTAAAACATCTACTAACCAAACACCACGATATGCACAACCAGGAATACCATTAGAAGAAAAATTTATAACCCTAGAACTTAAAGTTTTAGCAGATGTAGGTTTAGTTGGATTTCCAAATGCAGGAAAATCCACATTACTATCTGTAGTAACCTCAGCAAAACCAAAAATTGCAGATTACGAGTTTACAACTCTTAAACCTAACCTAGGAATTGTAAAATACAGAGACTTTCAAACCTTTGTAATGGCTGATATTCCTGGGATTATTGAAGGTGCAGCAGAAGGTAAAGGATTAGGGTATTACTTTTTACGTCACATAGAGCGTAACTCGATTTTACTATTTTTAATACCAGCAGATGCGCCAGATATTAAGGCACAGTATGAGATTTTGTTGGACGAGTTAAGACGTTACAATCCAGAAATGTTAGACAAAGATCGTATGATTGCCATCTCTAAGGCAGACATGTTGGACGACGAGCTTAAAGCAGAACTGAAAACCGAATTGGATAAAACACTTCCAATTCCTTACCAATTTATATCAAGTGTAGCACAACAAGGTTTAACCGAGTTGAAAGACACACTATGGAAAATGCTTAACTAAATTATTTTGGGCGTTACCCACTTTTGCTTTTAAGTAGCAAAAGTGGGTCAGGCTGTCCATTATATCTTTTTTTGCCATATATGGCAGCAAAAAAAGGATGTCATTTCCATCCTTAACGCAAAGCCAACCATTACCATAACAGCTAAGTATACTTTAAACGAATAGTAATTATTTAATGAATATAATTAAAAATTTAGCCATTCGTTTTTTTATTAGCCTTTTGGTTGCAGGACTAATTTCCAAACAATTTCCGCAATTCGAGTTTATCCTATTAATAACAATAACCATTGCAATGTTTTTGTTATTAAGCAAAATGGCAAATAAATTTTAGAATCCTAAAATGGGTTTTGTGCTATGATGCAAAATTAATAGTCACTAAAATCTAGCATGAATCCAATCTGATATTAATTTTAAAGCAACAGGAGAAAAAGTTTCCTCAATTTTAGCATACTCATTAATGTTTCCCGTTTTTGCAGTTTGAAATAAATGATTTAAACCTTCAATTTCGTGTACAGTTACATCATTATTCTTAGCAGTCTCAAGGTGTTTTTTAATGGCAGGTAAATTTATCTCTGGTAATACTTGTACATCTTTAGTTCCGTTAAGGACCAAAACAGGACAAGTTACTTTTTCTAAATATGCTTTAGGGTCTAATGTAATAAACGCATAAAGCCAAGGATTAGTTAATTGTGAAGTTAATTGCTTAATTACTATATTATTTACATAAACCGCAAACGGACTTTGATCTGCTTCTAATTGTTTTTTATAGTTTTCTAAAGCTAAGGTTATAGCAGCTTTTTGTTTATCCATTTCAGTTTCAGAATGTAAAGCATCATAAGCTATAGATGTTAATTGGTGATTAAATGCAATACCTTCTTTAGTAGTCCCTTGTAATTCTGCAATTTTTTTGCTTTGTGACTGTAGTACTTCTTGTCCATTAACACCTGTACCAGCAAGCATGACAATAAAAGCAACGTTTGTATTGGTAGATGCTACTATTGGTGCAATTAATCCGCCTTCGCTATGACCAATTAATCCAATTTTTGATGCATCAATATCTGTGCGTGATTTTAAAAAATTAATACCAGCTTCAACATCTTTAGCTAAATCAAAGGTGGTAGCTGTACTAAAATCACCTTGGGATTGTGCTGTACCACGTTCGTCATAACGTAAAACAGCAATTCCGCTGTTAGTTAAATAATCTGCAATTACCCAAAAGGATTTGTGACCCATGATGTTGCAATCTCTATCATGTGCTCCAGATCCATTAATTAAAATGGCAACAGGAGGATTGACTATAGCTTTTGGTAACGTTAACGTACCAGCTAATACTATGCTGTCTGCTGCTGTGTTAATAAAAGTAACGTCTTCAATTATATAATCAAAAGGTGCTTTTGGAGTTTGTGGTTTTTCGGTTTGTGCAACTGTCAAACATGTAAATAATAAAAATAGCGCAAGTGATAGATTATTTAAATACTTCATAATAACTATTTTATTTTTTTAAATTCAATATAAGAATGCACTAATGGTATTATGGTAATTAATACTGCAATTATGACAAACAACGTAGCAGCTGTTTGTGCTTTAAAGATTAAACTCATGCAAACAATTAGTAAACCACCAACAAACCATATTTTACCACCTAAAAGATGTGTTTTTTTCCAGACAGTTTCGTTTTCTAAAGTCCAAGGTGTTTTGATACCAATAAAGTAATTTGGTTTTACCGTTTTCATAAAATTACCAAGACCAGCAAATAATAATCCTAGTAGTATATATATAATGTTTGGGCTAGAAAAGCTTTGTGTTTTTGAGCTGTAAATTATAAATAAGGCTAGTACAGACATAAACAAGACTAAGAAAAATTTTAATTGCTCATACTTTTTTCCCATTGTAGCAATCTTATTTTTTGGATCAATTTTGGGTGCAATAGTCATAATAATATAAACTAAAACAGGTAACATAAATGGAATTAATAGTAACGTGTTTTTACTATTATAACCATCAATTTCTCCGCTAGCATTCCAGTGGATTGGTACTGTTTGTGGTAATGCATTCCAGATGTAAGCTAAATATATAAAAGGCAAAGCTATTAATAATATATACGGAAATTCTTTTTTAAGATTCATAATTCTATTGTTTTAAAGTTATAATCCATTGGAGTACATCTTCTAGGATGGTTGTATTTATGGCATATTCTACAAACTGACCTTTTTTTTCACTGGTTACTAAATCGGCACGTTTTAAAATGTCTAAATGATGTGATATGCTAGGTTTGCTAATATTAAAGGCGTCAGCAATTTGACCTGCTGTAAGATTATCTTCTTTTAAAAGTTCTAAAATTTGACGTCTTGTGTCGTCGTTTAATGCTTTAAATAATAAATTCACTAATTAGGTATTTAGACAAATATCTAAATATTATTTTAAATAGCAAAAAAAAGCTTCCTAGAGTGGAAGCTTTTAATCTGCATCTTTTAAAAAAATTAAAACTTAATTTTTAAAATTCGTGTATTTTTTTTCTTTTTACCTGGTAAAATAACTGTGCGATCATTAAGGTTTACAACACCATCATTAACCTTGTAATAGACTTTAGAGTCTTTATCGTCGATTAATTTTTCAAAATCAAAAGCACCATTTTGATCAATAGATATCATGTAAAGATTAGACTTTTTAGCTTTAGTTTGTTTAAAAGCAATACGGTCTGCACTAAGTTTTTTAATATTGTCAGAACAGTTTATAAAAAAGTAAGTTGTTTCTCCTACTGGAATTGAAGTGTAAGAGCTATTAGTAAGCCCTGTTTGTGCTTTGTTGATGTTTCTAGCCCATTTTAAGCCTCCATCTTTATCTAATCTAACGCTCATAATATCATTAAAATGATAAATGGTATAAGTAGACATTCCACCACTTCCATTCATGGAAGTATGTGTGGTAATAAAAAACTCTTCTGCGTTTACAATAATGTCACCATTATCCATTGTAAAAATGCCTTTAAAATCTATGTTTTTAATACCCTTTTTCTGTTTTCTTTTTTTTCTGTTTTCTTTATTACCATATTTATCTGTCATAAACTCATCAGAGAAAGGTGTAAATTTTTCAGTCTCCATAGCAAGCGTATCTGGATTTAAATTAAACAAACAAACACCATTATAATTACCTTGATCTTTAACTCCGTAAAAACCAACACAAGATAACCTGTCCTCTGTTTTGATTAACTCCATTGACGAGATAAATTTATCTGCCTTTTTAAACGCTGTTGTTTTTTGCCCATTTGCATTTACTTTTAGCAATTCAAAGTGGTAATTAGCTTCGCCTTTTTTCTTAGATTTTCTAGAGTTGTTTTCAAAAGCTTTACCTAAAAAGTAAACGGTTCCGTCTTTGTCATCGACATCAATACTATTGTATTCAAACAATTTGTCCTTAATATCTTTTTCTATTAATTTATCATATACACTTTCAAAATTAGTGTTGAAAACAAATATTTTGTGGGTCTCTTTATCTTTATTATTAAAGTCAAAGTTGATAGCAAAAAACGCATTGTTTTTAGACATAATTACTTCTCCCATATGGTTTCCATCCATTTGAGAAAAGTTATTTATAAAAATGGGAAAAATGCCTATTCCAAAATACTTTTGCATGTTGTCTTCAGAGAAGGATAACAGTTCTTTTTTGCTAAATTTTAGGTCTTTAAGATTAGAAGACACCACATTAAATACGATTTTATCTGCTTTTTTGTCGTGGTCAAATTCTATGATATGCAATTGTCCATCTTTAATAAAAGCATTTTGAATAAAATTATTGTCTACCTCATATTCAACCTCTTTGATTAACTTTAATTTAGCGTCAAAGTGCTGAATGTAATACCCTTTTAGTTTAGGTATAAAGCCACCTATAAAAGATCTGATAGTAATTAGTCCTCCATTATCATCTTCTAAAGAAAAGACTAGAGAACTGTTTTTTTTGGAGTCTTTAAAAATTTCACTTTTAGTTAAAGACACGGTTTGTGCGCTTATTGAAAATGCAAAAAGCAAAGCAATAAGTAATACTGATTTTTTCATTATGGTTAGTTTAGTTTGGCCTAAAAATATAATTTTTAACCCTTTTGCAAACTATTATATCCATTTTTTATAATCCAAAGTAGGTTGGTTAAATGCCTAAATCATTTTTTGTACACTGTAGTTTATTGTGGTTAAGTGAGTTATGTGTATAAAAAAAGCTTTCAAATTATTGAAAGCTTTTTTATTTAGTTAAGCTAAATTTATTCGACCTCAATACGTACACCTTCACTATGGCTACTAAATTCTGGAGCATACATACTTTGTATAGTTGTAATACCATTACTCATATTACCAGCATTATTAACGCGTAAATCATATTCAAAGACAAAAACACCTTTTGGTAAATAGTCAAAAAAGAAGTTGGTAGATGCATCTTTAGTCGCTTCGTAATATCCTAAACCATCTTGGTTTTTATATTGGCTAAGTACATTAATAGGTTCTAATCCTGCAGCACGCATATCTTTCATGTGTACAAATTCCATAGCGCGATCACTACGTAATTCTATACGGACTCTTACTAAATCTCCAACTTTAAGTTTCGTGTTTTTAGTAATAGCAGTAATGACTTCACCAGTATCTGTATTAGTTTTTAAGTATAATTGTTTTTTTAGTTTTAAAGGCGTTTCTGCTGATGTAATCTTATCTAAATCCTCAAAATATTGCCAGTATAAACTTCCCCAAGCAATGCCATTTCCTTTTTTGGTAAGTTTGACCTCAGCCATTTTAGGAGTAATTTCCGTTCCTGACCAAGAGGTTTTGTAATAGCCAGTTCCAGCTTCTACTTTTACATCTTCTAAAGTAGCGGGTGTTATTTTTTCGCCACCTAAAACCACATCAACCATTTCTGTTACACTTAGCCAATCGTTACCTTGTAATAATAAAGCATAGACAGCATCTGTGGTTGCTTTTGTTGTTTTCCATTGGTTGGTCTGTTTGTTTTTAAGTAACCATATTTTAAGGTTATCAATCGTTTCAATGTTTTTAGCTTCGGTTTGTAGTATTGTACCAGCTTCAGCAAAAGCTTCAATCATTAAGGCTTGTGTTTCAATGGATGCTTGATACCAATAGTAAGAGTTTGTGTTTTCTTTCCAATACATACCTAATTCGTCAGACGTAATACTGTTTTCGCTAACCGATTTTAAAATGGCTTTAGCTGTTGTCGTATCGTCATTACGTTTCATTATTAAAGCCATCATTCCTTTAGCATATAATGGACGCTGTAACCAATAATTTCTAATTTGTGACAAGTAATAGTTGTGTATTTCTTGTTGTTTTTTAGACAGTTTAAATTCTGGAAAAAAGCTTCGCATGTATAAATAATGTAACTGCGTATAACTTAAATGATCCTTGGTGTAATCTATAGTATTACTATATTTTGTTAAGTCGTTGTTTTCTTTTTCAAATTCATCATCCAAATACTGTAATGCATTTTTCACCATATTTGTAATGTCTTCATCTTTGACATCAATTACATTTAATTTTTTAAGATGTCCAAACCCTGTAATAATATGTTGTGTGATGTAACGGTTAACACGATAATCTCCAAACCAAGACCAACCACCATTTGACATTTGGTTGTTTTTTAATTTTGTTTTAGCACGTGTTAACTCATTATTCATTTTATTAAAATCAAACAGTAAAGCAATACGTTTTTTCTGTTCTGTCTCTGACTGTGCATCACGTAACCAAGGTGTTTCTTGTATTAAAATAGATTTTAACTCTTCGTTTTTTTCTAGATTACTCAATAACGCCTCTGTATTTTTCCATTGGTTAAACACCTCTTTGACACGTGGATTACTATTAACAATATGGCTAACTAAGGCATTAGCATAAAATCTACTAAAGGTTTGCTCATTACACTCATATGGATATTCCATTAAATAGGGTAATGCTTGTATAGCGTACCAAGCAGGATTGCTAGTCATCTCTAATGTTAATTTGTGATGCTTTAAAGTAGCCGACGTATTGGTCTTTAACTTATCCAAAGTAAAAGTTTTGGTTTGGTTGCTTTTAATCCACATTGGAAGGGTTTCAGTCACCAACATTCTATTGGTTAAAACAGGTAAGGCATTTTGTTCACCATCGCTAAAATCACCAGATTTTGCTAATATTTTATATTGAATAGCACTAACGTTATCCGGAATGGACAGCGTCCATGTGACTTGTGTATTTCCTTTTGCTTTCGCGGAAAACGATTGCTGGTTTAAAGTATTGGCTAATTCCGAATCTATAGCTTTTCCAGTCAATGCATCAAACAACTGAAGCACTGCTGTACCTGTTAAATCCTTTGTACTAAGATTTGCAATTTTTGTGCTAATCTGTATTTGGTCACCTTGACGCAAAAAACGTGGCACATTTGGTAATACCATCAAGTCTTTTTGGGTTACTGTTTGCAGTGTGTTTTGAGCATAATTACCTTGTTTGTCATGTGCAAACACATTAAGATTCCATCTAGTTAATGCTTCTGGTGTTGTAAAGTTAAAGGACACATTACCATCTTTATCTGTAGCTAATTGCGGAAAGAAAAAAGCGGTTTCTTGTAAATTTGTTCTTGCTTTAACTTGAGAGAAATCTTCTGTTACACCTTTTTTTGTTGTGATAATTATTACACCATTGGCACCTTGAGATCCATATAAGGCAGTTCCACCTGCACCTTTTAATACTTGTGTGTTTACTATAGAATTTAGATCAAGATTACTAACTTGGTCTGCAGACATTATCACACCATCAACTACAATTAACGCTGCTTTGTCACCAGTTAAGGATCTATTTCCTCTAAGAGTGATTTTTTTTACAGTGCCATCTTCATTTAAAGCTTTCTTTGTGTAATCATTTCCTCTATAATAGTCAAATTCATTTTCAGTTGCCCCTGTAAGTTCATCAGCCTTTCTCTCAACACCTAATGCAGTAATAACCACTTCATCTAAAGCGTTGTCAGGTTTTAGGGATATGTTAATGACGTTATCAACTCCAATGGTTTTTTGGATAGTTCCATAGCCAACATAACTAAAAGTTAAAATAGCGCCAGTTTTTGCTTTGATAATAAAGTTACCATCAAAGTCAGTCGTTGTACTTTCTGTACTACCTTTAACTGCAATTGCAGCAGTGGGTAATGGTAATCCGTTCTCGTCAATTACGGTTCCTTTTACATAACCATCTTTTACATTACCATCGTAAGAGGTTCTAGTTTTGCTTACTCGAAGTGAATTGATGTAATTGTTATAAAACCAACCGTTATTATTAATAGAAAACCCAAAATAATTAAATTGATCAAAGCTTTTTAAATTATTAAAACTATGGTATTCATAAACCCTATCCACTCTAAAATGGGTTACGCCAAAACTTTTCCCATTATTTTTTCTAAAAGATGTGTAATAGGTTAGCGATTTAAATGGTGAGTAATTCCAGTTGTGTGATTTAAACTGATCAAGAGACGCATCATACATGCTAGCTAAAAACTCGGATGCAATTTTTTCGCCTTTTGTTCCTTTAACTTTAAAGCTCCAAGTTTCGTCTGTTCCTGGTTGAAGTTTGTCTCTAAACGTAAGTGTTTCAATCTCTAAGTCTGTTTGAGGATAAGGCACATTTATGGTTAGACTACCATCTGAGTAACTGTTAAATGCTGCCAAACTATAATGAACACCAAAACCGCCTAAATCGTTTTTGTCAATAGGTATACTTATCGTTTTTTTGTTTTGGTTTAAAGTAACAGTATAGTTTTTTGTGATTTGATAATCACGTTCTATACTAACTGTAACAGTTATGTTTTTGGCAGCGCTTGCAAAGGTTAAAATTGCTTTGTCACCAACATTATAACTGGTTTTATCTGTTGTAACTGTAATTAATTGCTGGTCTGCAAGGGTTTTATCCTTGTCTGAAAACAACATGGTTTTAGCAATATCCTTAACCTCTTGACCAAACTTGTCTTTAGTTTCTAGTTCTAAAATGTAGGCTCCAGATAGCCATTTTTTGGTGTTTTTTAAGTCGATAGTTTTAGATTTTTCTGTGTCAAACGTTTTGGATAAAACTAAGTCGCCTTTTTCCCAATGTTCTGGATTATCCTCATTGGTGTAAGCATCATGCGGAAAGTAGTTTTTAAATTCTGTTTTGGTAAAACCTTCATAATCCGGAATGCTCCATGGTCGTGGTCTTAACACATTATCAGGAGCTTGTAATTTGTAAATTTTTAAAGTTCCTTTGGCTGCTACAAATTGACCATTTAAGTTTTGTGTAGTAATAGTAATTTGATTGTCTTTTTTTGTTTTGTCAAGGGTAGACCCAATGTCAATAGTCGCTGTTAAGGCATGATATCCTACTTTTACAATTGTTGAGGTGCTTCTAGTTTCGCCATTAATGTCTGTAACGTCTGCTGTGACTTTATAACTAAAAATTGGTAAGCCAGATTTATCAACTTTTTCGTCTGGAATAGCTTTAAATACAAGCTCATAATTACCATCTGCATTTGTTGTTGTTTCGCCATGTGTTATTTCTTGCGATTCACTAGTATAACTTGGTCTATACCATCTGTACCAAGCAGGATATTGTACGTTTCTAACGACACGATATACGACTTTTGCATCTGTGATTTTACTACCTGCAAAAGCAATAGCTTCACCTTTTACAGTAATGCTATCATTAACTTTAAACGTTTCGGTAATGGTATTAAAATTGGTTTCAAATTTAGGACGCTTATATTCTTCAACCGAAATAGAAGTCTGACCATAAAGATCCACATCGTTAATTTGTATGCTATAATTACCTGTTAATCCATCGTTAGGTAAAATAAACTCGCCTGAAACAGATCCAAAATCGTTAGTAATTAAATCTAATGTGCTTGCTTTTTCACCATTAGTATTATATAAAATGACTTGTATTTTTTTATTAGTATATACCTCAGTTTTGTTGTTTTTGTTTTTTAAAGCAATTGCTTTAAAGTAAACGGTTTGGGATGGTCTGTAAATACTACGATCGGTAAAAATTAAAGCTTGATAATTGGTGTCATTATCTTCACGACTACGTTTATAATTATACATGTAATAGCTGCCAAAATAGGCAGTATCATCATTAGATTTTACCGTTAAATTAATATTACTGCGATTATAATTATTGGTTTTGCTTAAAGCAATAATACCTTTTGAGTCAGTGGTTGTGGTTTTAGTGTGTATTTTCTCGTTACGGTAGGTATAGTCAAGGTCTACTTTTGTGTTTGCTAATGGTGCTCCGTTATTACGATTAATGACTTGGAAAAAATCTTGATTATTATCTTGGTAGTTTACAATAGCTATATCAGTTACTTGGGTTAAGGCTGTTGCAAAAAAATCTGATTTTAAATCTGTAGTTTGTCCTACAATAAGATATAATCCATTATCTAATTGAGGTACTAAAGTTTCAATGGTGTGTTGTTGGTAATCATTTTCATCCTTTAAGGTAGACGACCAAGTTTTTGTTGAACTTAGCTTTTTGATAAAGTCTTTTTTATCTTCCTCTTTATATAGTTTTAAATACGCATCGTATTGTTTTTTACTTATTATATAAGCGTTAAAGGTTAAGTTTTGAATGTTTTTATAGCTAATTAAAAAACGCGAATACGTATTAATTGGTATATTTTGTTCGGTTTGAATGGTTAAATTGGGCTCTACAATTTGAGCTTGTAAAGCATTGCATAAGCCAGCACCTTTACTATCAGGAAACTTAGCAGTAACTTGTTTGCAAATGGCTAAAGCCTCTTTAATTTTAAATCTTACATCAGCATTTGTGTCCTTATCATAGTTATAACCTTGTGTGTTATAAAGCGTGGCAATTTTAAAAAGGTACAGCCCAGAAACTTCATGGTTTTTATGATTTTCAGCTTCGGTTTGTAGTGCTTTTAAATATATTTCGTCTTTATTTTCAAAAGTGGCATTGTAGTAGATGTAGTCTAAACGCTCAGTATTTAATTCCGTTAAGGCATAAGGTGTTTTATTTTTTAAGTGAAATTTAATTAAATCCTGATATACTTTTAAAGCTTGTAATTGTAATGATGTCGAATCTTTAGAGGTGATTTTTAAGTCAGAAAACTGTTTGGAGTCCGTTAAAAATTGATCATCATCAATATTAAATTTATAGGCTGGTTGTGTAATTCTGTTTTCTGGTGTTTTATAAAATTCTAAAGCATAATGACTTAAAAAGTCAAATAAAGTTGGTCTGTAAATTTCAGCGTCTTTTCCTTTAGTAATTATAGCTTCAAATTGAAGTGTTGGCGTTTGTTGAAGTATTAATCCATTTTGTAATGAGCTATCAAAAAGTGTTTGGATTTCTGTAAAAAGCGTTTCTAAATCCCAAGTTCTAAAATCAATAGTATCTGCTTTTTGTGCAGTTTTTGTGCGTCTATAAAATTGATATCTGTTTTGCTGAAAGTATTGCCAATACAACGTTGCCAACATGTTTTCAAGTACGTTTTTTGTAGGCGCTTCTGTTTTAGCAATTTCTGCTTTAAAATCGTTGGTAATGCTAAGTTGTGCATTTTCCTCTAGCAATAATGCAAACTTGCTTTTAAACAGTAAAACTTTTATACGTTGCTCTGTGTTATTTTCTGCTAAGGCTTTGTCGTGTATGGTATTAACAACTTCTAGCGCACTTTTTGGAAGACCATTAATTTCGTGATTTTCTACAGTTTCCCAAAGTTTGGAATAGTTGTTGGTTTGTGAGTGGGACGTTGCAAAAAGTAATACCATTAATAGCGATAATATATGTTTCATTTTATTAATTTTTAAACAAGTTACTTTGCTTTTTACGATTTTAATAGCATAAATGTGTAAAGTAAACGTTTCAATGAGTGACGCGTGATAAATTTAAAGTTAAATAATATTTAACCAAATTAATCAAAAACAATACCAAGAGAATACTATTTTTGTAAACCTTTAACATTCAATATGAAATCATTTTTAGTAACCTTATTATTACCGTTAACTATTTTTGCTCAGACCTCAATAGAGAAAGGGAAGACTTATATTGATAGTAAACAATTTGCTAAAGCAGAACAGGAATTATCTGCGTATGTAAATTATCATTCTGCAAATCTAGAAGCTATTGAGTTGTTAGGTGATGCGTATGGTCATCAAAAAAAATGGGATGAAGCTGCAGCAGAATATAAAAAGCTAGTAAATACTAAACCTAATACAGCAAACTACCATTATAAATTAGGAGGCGCTTTAGGGATGAAAGCCTTATCTGTAAGCAAAATATCTGCTTTAGGAATTATAGGAGACGTAAAATCGTCTTTTTTAAAAGCTGCTGAATTAGATCCACATCATATTGAAGCACGTTGGGCTTTAGTAGAGTTATACATGCAATTACCAGGTATTATTGGTGGAAGTAAAAGTAAGTCCTTTAAGTATGCAAATGAGCTTGAAAACTTATCTAAAGTAGATGGCTATTTAGCTAAAGGTTATATTTATGAATATGACGATGAGCCAGAATTAGCAGAAGAATATTACCTGAAAGCAATAAAAGTTGGAGGCTCTTTAACGTGCTACGATAAGTTAACAGCGCTTTACGAAAAAGAAAAGCAACCAGAAAAAGCAGTCTCTAATTTAGAAGCAGCTCAAATAAAACACCAACGCAACAGTTTGCATTACCAAATAGGTAAGGTGTGTGCAGATTATAACGTGCAATTGGATAAAGGAGAGCGTTGTTTAATAGTTTATATTCAAAATTATTCGGCTAAAGATGGTGTTCCAAAAGCTTGGGCAAATTACAGATTAGCGCAAATATATAAGCATAAGCAAGACGTGACAAATGCTAAAAAATATATTGATTTGGCTATAGCCGAATTACCAAGTATTGATGTATTTAAAACGTTTAAGCAAGGATTGTAAATTTATCCCATGCGTCTAAATAGTTTAAATAAAAAATAGGCAATACCTAAAGCGATTAAGGCGTAATAACCAACGCCACGCTTTTTAACTTTTTTCTCTAATATTGGCTTTTGACCTCTAAATGTTGCGTTATCTTTACCTTTTTTTGAAGCTAAGTAAATGTGGCTTTCTGAAGGAGAATAGCTATCTATTTTCTGAAGATATTTTAAAATGTCCTCTCTAGCAACATAAATATCTTTATAATGTTTAGGACTAATGTCTTCTAAAACATCACAGATATATAAGCAATATGCAATAAGTTGATTTTTATCTTTTTTTATAATTTCAGAGCTGTCCAAACGATTACAGATATTTAAAATAGTAACGTTTAGAGCATTTTTAACCAACGGAACGTTAAAATTTTCTGGCTTTTTATCTACTGTTTCTTTAGCATGTTTTAAAACGTCTAAAGTTTTAACTAGTTCTGGATGGTACTGGATTGCAATAACCTCAATTGCTTTTTTTGTGGCTAAAAATTGGGTAGACCTTAAAAAAGCATTTGTTTTTGCAGCGTTAGTAGATTGTACTGCATAGGTATTGTAAATAGTTTTAAAGCTTTCAATATATTGGTCTTCGATATATGTTTTAAAAGCTTCATCAGCAAAATCAATTTTTGAAAAATCCGAAAAACCCGTAATTTCATTCTCATTTAAAAGTAAGTGTAATGCTTTATCATTATTTATCAAGGTACTAAACGTCTCCGAAGTCATAGGGTATATTTAAAATTATTAAACAATAATACCCTTAATATCATTTAACCACAAATTAATTTGCCATAAGTAATTAAAAAAAGATATTAAAAAGGGCATTTGCAATCCGTGATTTTTGTTGGCAATCACTATCTTTGAGTACTCTACAAAATAAGGATAATGAAAGTACATTTTATAGCTATTGGCGGAAGCGCAATGCACAATTTAGCGTTAGCATTATATAACAAAGGTTGCCAAATTACAGGAAGTGATGATACCATTTTTGAGCCCTCTAAATCTAGATTAGAAGCAAAGGGATTATTGCCAGAACAATTTGGTTGGTTTCCGGAAAAAATTAGTGATAATCTGGATGCCATAGTTTTAGGTATGCATGCTAAAGCGGATAATCCTGAGTTGCTAAAAGCACAAGATTTAGGATTAAAAATTTATAGCTATCCAGAGTTTTTGTATGAACAATCTAAGCATAAAACTAGAGTAGTTATTGGTGGAAGTCATGGTAAAACCACAATAACATCCATGATTTTACACGTCATGCATTACCATGATCGTGATGTGGATTACATGGTTGGTGCACAATTAGAAGGATTTGATGTTATGGTAAAATTAACAGACGATAACGACTTTATTGTGTTGGAAGGTGATGAGTATTTGAGTAGCCCAATTCATAGGAGACCAAAATTTCATTTATACAAACCAAATATTGCTTTGTTAAGCGGAATTGCTTGGGACCATATTAACGTGTTTCCTACCTATGAAAATTATGTAGAGCAGTTTAGCATTTTTGTAGATAGTATTGTAAAAGGAGGAAGCATAAATTATAACGAGGAAGACGTAGAGGTTAAGCGCGTAGTTGAAGCATCTGCAAATCCAATACGTAAGATTGCTTACCATACACCAGAGTATACAGTGGAAGATGGCGAAACGTTATTAGAAACTCCTGAAGGTCCAATGCCAATTGAAATTTTTGGTAAAAATAACTTAAATAATTTAGCAGGTGCTAAGTGGATTTGTCAACATATGGGAATTGATGAAGACGATTTTTACGAAGCCATTTCTACTTTTAAAGGCGCAAGTAAACGTTTAGAGAAAATTGCCGAAAGTAAAACTAGCGTTGCCTTTAAAGATTTTGCGCACTCACCAAGTAAAGTTGAGGCGACTACTAATGCTGTTAAAGAGCAATATCAAAACCGTACGTTAGTGGCTTGTTTAGAGTTGCATACTTATAGTAGTTTAAATGCCGAATTTTTAAAAGAATATAAAGGCGCATTAGATGCTGCAGATGTAGCAGTAGTGTTTTATAGTCCACATGCTGTAGAAATTAAAAAATTAGATACAGTATCTCATGAGCAAATAGCCAACGCTTTTCAACGTGAGGATCTAATTATTTACACTAATGCAGAAGCGTTTAAAGACTTTGTCTTTAAACAAAATTTTGATAACAAAGCCTTGTTATTAATGAGTTCTGGAAATTATGGTGGTTTAGATTTTGATGAGGTTAAAGGATTGATAAAGTAAAGTTTAGATAGACTTACTTTGTTGTTTAGGTATATAAAGTAAGTCTATTTTGATTTTGTTTTAAGTGTTGTAAATCCACTAAAACACAAACAAAACCTAATAAAAATATTAAAACCATAATTTAGCAGTACCTTTGCATTAAATTAAAAGAGGTAGCCTAACTAAATAGTGTTTATCTCAATAAACAGTATTTATGTCATTTCAATCTTTAGGCCTATCCGAAGCCTTACTAAAAGCAATTAGTAAAAAAGGGTACACTACACCAAGTCCAATTCAAGCAAAAGCAATTCCACCAGTATTACAAGGTCATGATGTTTTAGCATCTGCCCAAACTGGAACAGGAAAAACAGCTGGTTTTACACTACCATTATTACATATTCTATCGGAAAACCCGAAAGAAAAATATAGACCTATTCGTGCTTTAATTTTAACGCCAACGCGTGAGTTAGCAGCACAAGTTTATGCTAATGTAAAAGAGTATAGTGAGTTTTTAAACTTGCGTAGTGCAGTAATTTTTGGAGGAGTTAATCAAAAGCCTCAAGCGGCAACCATCCGTCAAGGTGTTGATGTATTAGTAGCAACTCCAGGTCGTTTAATTGATTTAGAAAGCCAAGGATTATTGTCTTTAAAACGTGTTGAGATTTTTGTTTTAGATGAAGCAGACCGCATGTTAGATATGGGTTTTTTGCGCGATATAGAACGTGTCATGAAACTTATGCCTGATAAGAGACAAAACTTAATGTTTTCTGCAACGTTTTCTAAAGATATTAGAAAATTAGCAAACGGGATTTTAAATCGTCCTGTCCAAGTTGAAGCTACACCAGAAAACACGACTGTAGAAGCAATTACACAAAAGATTTTTAGAGTAGCTAAAGGAAAAAAAACCGACTTAATTATTAAGTTAATTACAGATGGTAATTGGAAGCAAGTATTAGTTTTTACGCGTACTAAGCATGGTGCAAATAAGTTAGTAGAAAAAATGATTAAAGCTGGTATTAAAGCAGCTGCAATACATGGTAATAAAAGTCAAGGTGCACGAACAAAAGCTTTAGCTGGTTTTAAAAGCGGAAGCGTTAGTGTATTAGTAGCAACAGATATTGCTGCACGTGGACTAGACATACCATTATTACCACACGTTATTAACTTTGAAATTCCTAATATCTCTGAAGATTATGTACATCGTATTGGTCGTACAGGTCGTGCAGGAGCAAATGGAGAGGCCATTAGTTTAGTAAGTGCAGATGAAACTACTTTTTTACGCGATATAGAAAAGTTAATTGGTATGAAACTACCAGTAGAGATTCTGGAAGGTTTTGAGCCTGATCCAAACGCATCAACTGCACCAATTAAACCAGGTCAAAATAGAAGACAACAACCTAGAAATAATAAGCCTAAAGGCGAAAAAGGCAAATCTAAAAGTAATACGTCATCTAATTCAGGTGGTCGTAATAGGTCAAGAACTAAAAGTAGAAACAACGACAGTAGACGTTAATTAATTACAAGTTATGACTATTGCTTTAAAAGATAAAATAATTGAAGTTTGTAATAAAAAAATAGCTCAAAAAGGAGACACTGTTGGTGTCTCTTTTTATGCTTTTTTTAAAAATAAAAATGATAATCCAAAGTTATTAATGGAAGCAGCAACTTGGTGGATACAAACACACCAATTAGATCATTTTGAAAAAGCAGTCAAAATTAAAAGCTTAATAGAAAATAGTTAGTGGAAACACAAAAGAATAATCCTTTACACGGAATTAAGTTAGAACAAATCATAACGGATTTACAATCACATTATGGATGGGAATATATGGGTCATGTTGTGAAAATTAAATGCTTTACAGATAATCCTTCTATTAAATCTAGTCTTAAATTTTTGCGTCGTACACCTTGGGCTAGGACTAAGGTAGAAAATATGTATTTAAGCTATTTGAAAAAAAACAAATAGTTATTAAAAAGGATTTTGAGACAAAAAGTTTGCTAATTTTTCTCCCTTTTTTCGGTCTAAATAGCGTCTTAAAACGCCACCTTTTACGTTGTTTACATCAAACTCGACAATAAAAGCATCATCATCTATATCAGATATAATGCGGTACATTTTTTTGATATCAATACGGTTAATAATCGTATGAATAATATCTAATTCTTCGTTTTCATTTTTATTTACAAACCCTTTTTTTCCTTTGTAAATGGTCATTCCAGCACCAAGCTCTTTAATAATTGCGACTTTAATCTTTTGGTAATCTTTAGATACAATGGATACACCTATAAAGTCTTCAAAACCTTCAATAACCATATCAGTTACTTTAGCAGTTACAATGTAAGTAAGTATAGAATACATGGCTATTTCTTTTGAAATAACAAAAGCTGTAATTGTAAACAATATGACATTAAAAAGTAGGATGACTTTTCCAATACTTATTCCAAATCGGTCGTTAATAAAAACACCTAAAATTTCTGATCCATCTAAAACAGATCCATTTCTAATGGCTATTCCAATTCCTGCTCCTAAAAACAGACCACCAAAAATGGATATTAAAAACTTATCTTCTGTAATTATTTCGAAATTTTCAAAATGAATAAATAGTGCTAATCCAATTATACTAATAACAGACTTTAAAATAATGCGTCTTGAAACCGTAAAATAACCAATAATTAAAAACGGAATACTTAGCACAACTAATAATAAAGATATGTTTATATCAACTAGTCTACTTATTAATAATGCTATTCCAGTTACACCACCATCCAAGAAACGGTTTGGAAGTAAGAAAGCTTTTAATCCAATACTAGCCAATATAATACCAAGTGCAATTTGAGCATATTCTGACAGTGATTTAATTATTTTACTTCTTTTTGAATCCATAAGTTATTTTTGTAGTTTTCTTAAGCCTTCATACACAACAATCCCAACAGAATTTGCTAAGTTTAAACTTCTTATATGCTCACTATACAGCGGGATTTTATATAATGATGTTTTGTGCTTTTCTATTATAGTGCTTCCTAGTCCAACGGACTCTTTCCCGAAAACTAAAAATTGATTGTCTTTAAAAGGAATGTCCCAATGTGATTTTGTTCCATGACTGGAAAAAAACGCAAAATCTGCGTCTTTATTAGTCTTAAAAAAGTCATCAACCGAGTCGTACATCACGACGTTTAAATGTTTCCAGTAATCTAATCCAGCACGTTTTAAACGTTTATCACTTAGCTCAAAACCAAAAGGTTTTACTAAGTGTAATGTGCTTCCGGAAGCTAGTGCTAATCTGCCAATATTCCCTGTGTTATTTGGTATTTCTGGCTCTATTAAAACAATGTTAAGCATTGGATTTGGTAGTTAATTTAACAATTATTACTCTAACTAAAAGTATCCAAGGGAATCCATGTAAAAGTACATCAAACCAATCTTTAAGTTGCATACCTTTTGAACCACCTGCAATCCATTGTAATTTTCCCCAGATATGAGGTTCTGGAAAAAAAGGCGCTAAACCTAGGGTTAAACAGAGTAGTACAATTAGTCTAAAGTCGTTGAGTAGTTTCATGAAATTGAATAAAAAAATGCCTATTCAAATATACTGAATAGGCATTTAATAAATAGGCTAATTGGGATTAGCTATTTGTTTTATTTTGTTGTTTTTTAATTGTCGATTTATCGATATCAAAATCATTAGTTTCCAACTTTGTATTTGCAGTTGGATTTGTAGGATTTGTTTGTCTAACCTTAGTTTCAAATTTCTTTCTATCTTTTATCATTCCCATAATTTTATTGTTTTTTTGGTTCGTAATAAAGATACTATTAACTTAAGTTGTTGTCTCACAAGGCTTAGTTAAAGTCTTGTCTCTAAGTGTTAAACTCTCTTAAAAGGTTTATTTAAGATCCATTTTCATTTCAATCATTCTGTTTTTAAACCCTTTTTTCTGATATGCTTTGATTGCAGATTCGTTATCACTATAAACTTCTAATCTAGTTTCAAAAATATTTAAACTAATTGACCATTGTTTTAATTGCTCGATTATATTTTGAATGACACCTTGACCTCTAAATTCTGGAGCTACATACATAAAACCCATATAAGTATATCTGTCGATGGTATGATACGGTTTTGCTTTTATAATTTTTGCGTATCCACAAGCTATTAAATGGTTGTTTACTGTAGCAACAATTAATTTAGCTTCATTAGATTGAATTAAATAATCTAAGTCATAATATGTGCAATCTTCTTTTAAAATGGAATCAAATGGACGCTCATAGGCAATCAATTGTTGTTCAAATTGTAATAGTTTTGGTTTGTCTTCCAAAGTTGCTTCTCTAAACGTAATTGCAGCCATACTTGATTTTTATTTTAAAATTGAATTTGTAAAAGTGTCAATTTTAGTATTACCGTGTTTGGTTAAATGTTTTATAAAAGCACTTCCAATAATTGCTCCTTTGGCATATGTTGTAGCTTGCGTAAATGTTGTATTGTCCGAAATACCAAAACCTACAATTTGAGGATTGTTTAACTTCATGTCTGCAATACGTTTAAAGTACTCTGTCTGCTCTGTTCCAAAACCAGAATTACCTCCTGTTACACTTGCGCTACTTACCATGTAAATGAAGCCATTAGATATAGAGTCAATAAAGTTAATACGCTCTACGCTAGTTTGTGGTGTGATTAAAAAGACATTGATTAAACCATATTTTTCAAATGTAGCTTTGTATTGGTCATTGTAAACGTCTACTGGTAAATCAGGAATAATTAAACCATCTATTCCGATGTCTTGACATTTTTTGCAAAACGCCTCAACACCAAATTGTAACATTGGATTAAAATAGCCCATTATTATTAATGGTATTGATACCGTTTTTCTAATGTCTTTTAGTTGGGTGAATAACGTCTCTGTTGTCATTCCGTTTTTTAATGCTTGTGTAGAGCTGGCTTGTATTGTTGGTCCATCTGCCAGAGGGTCACTAAACGGAAGCCCTATTTCAATCATGTCAACTCCGTTTTTTTCTAGGTTTTGTATTATTGAAACGGTGTCGGTTAGGGTTGGGTAACCTGCAGAGAAGTATATGCTTAATAGCTTTTTATCTTCTTTTAGTTTTTGATTTATTCTGTTCATTTTTAAATGAATTTATTTTTTTTGCACTAATGCAGTTTTTTAAATTTATCGGTATTCATTTTTTGCTTGTCCCAAAAACGAACCAAAAAAAGACATCCAAGCCAAGGAATTTTCAGTTTTACAAACTAAAATCAATACGAAAACTCCGCGTCGAACTGTGTTCTCCTGTTTTTCGGAGCTTTTCTTTATTTATTCTTCGCCTTGGCTTTCAATTCTGCGAATTGATTGGAGACTTTTTCTATTGTTAGCTTTGTTTTTAATACTTATTTTAGATTCTCATTAGTTTTGCTAACTGCTAACTGCTAACTGCTAACTGCTAACTGCTAACTTTGGTGTTATCCCGCGTTAAGGATTGATAGGTCTGTTTGAGCGCCTCGCAGAGCGCGAGCCTTGAAAGCCTGACCCTTGTGGTAACGCCCAAATATTACAGTTTAAAATAGTCGATATAATTTTGTAAATCTTTATCACCACGACCAGATAAATTAATTACGACGATGTCTTCTGGGTTAAACTTTTTGTCTTCGAAAACAGCAAATGCATGCGAGCTTTCTATAGCCGGAATAATCCCTTCCAATTGACTTAGTTCTAATCCAGCTGTCATGGCTTGATAATCTGTAATTGAGATAAACTCGGCACGACCAGTGGTATACAAATTAGCGTGCATTGGCCCAACACCTGGGTAATCTAATCCTGCGGAAATCGAATACGGTTCTGTAATCTGCCCATCTTGCGTTTGCGTTAATAGGGTTTTACTTCCGTGAATAATTCCTTCTTTTCCTAGTACAGATGTTGCTGCGCTTTCTCCAGAATGAATCCCTTTTCCGGCAGCTTCTACTGCTACTAATTTAACATCTGTGTCGTCTAAATAATGGTAAAAAGCACCTGCTGCATTACTACCACCACCAACACAAGCAATGACATAGTCAGGTTTTTCTCGACCTTCTTTGTCTTTTAATTGCCATTTAATTTCTTCAGAAACGACTGCCTGAAAACGGGCCACCATATCTGGATAAGGGTGTGGTCCGACGACACTACCAATAATATAATGTGTATCCACAGGATTGTTAATCCAATCTCTAATAGCCTCGTTAGTGGCATCTTTTAAGGTGCGACTTCCTGATAATGCTGGGCGTACTTCTGCGCCTAACATTTTCATTCTTGCCACGTTTGGTGCTTGACGTGCGATGTCAATTTCGCCCATATAGACTATACATTCCATGCCCATTAAAGCACATACAGTTGCTGTTGCTACACCGTGTTGTCCAGCGCCAGTTTCGGCAATAATACGTGTTTTGCCTAAGCGTTGTGCCATTAAAATTTGACCAATGGTATTGTTTACTTTGTGCGCACCTGTATGGTTTAAATCTTCGCGTTTAAGATAGATTTTAGTATTATATTTTTCGCTTAATCGTTTTGCGAAATAGAGTGGAGAAGGACGTCCAACATAATCTTTTAATAAGTGGTCAAACTCTTTTTTAAAAGATGGCTCTGCCATTATTTTTAAATAATTTTGGCGTAACTCTTCTACGTTTGGATATAGCATTTCTGGTATGTATGCGCCTCCAAAGTCTCCGTAATATCCTTTGTCGTTAATATTAAAACTCATAATTGTGTGCTATCAATTTTTGTTTAAAATCATTTAATTTTGTAGTGTCTTTTAATCCTGCAGCAGTTTCGAATTTGCTGTTTAAATCAAACCCAAAGCATAAGTAAGATTCTGGTCTCTTTAAAAATAAAAGAATAGCATCTATTTCGTTTAATCCAATACCACCACTTAAAAAGTAAGGTTTTGAAGACGGATAGCTTTTTAAAACATTCCAATTAAATGTGTAACCATTACCTCCTGGTTCTTTTCCTTTTGTGTCAAATAAATAATTATCGCAAACGTCCTCATACTGTTCTAAAACAGAGAAGTCGAATTGGTTTTTTATTGAAAACACTTTAATTACAGTAATGTCCAAATCTTTTAAACGTTGACATAGTTCTGGTGTTTCTTGACCGTGTAATTGCACTCCTTGTAAGTTGTGTTTATCTACTTTTCCTTTTATATATTCGAAAGTTGCATTTACAAATACTCCAATTTTTTTGATGCTTTCTGGTAATTCTGGAATGACTCCGTTGAAATAACGAGATGATTTTTCGTAAAAAATGAAACCCATATAATTTGGATTAAGATCTGCAACATCTAGGATGTTGTTTTCGTTTTTCATTCCGCATACTTTTAGTTTCATAGTCTTAGTTGTTTAATGTTTTGATAAATTGTTTGGCACTTAAACCAGCATTGTCCGTTTTCATAAAGTTTTCGCCAATTAAAAACCCTTTATAACCAAATGGTTGTAGTGTTTTTATGGCTTCTATACTGCTTATTCCACTTTCCGATACTTTTACAAAATCGTCAGGGATTAAATTACTTAATTGTTTGCTAGTATCTAAACTAACCTCAAATGTTTTTAAATTACGGTTGTTTACCCCAAGCATGTCTAAACTTGGCATTATTGATTTGTGTAATTCGGCTTCATTATGTACTTCTAAAAGTACATCAAGATTTAGGCTTTTAGCTAGTTCTGAAAAGGTTTTTATTTCTTCTTTAGTTAAAATAGCTGCAATCAATAAAATAACATCTGCACCATAAGCTTTGGCTTCAATTATTTGGTACGTGTCTATTATAAACTCTTTTCTTAATAAAGGTAAATTGCAACTTGCTCTTGCAGTTAGTAAATCGTCTAAACTCCCTCCAAAATATTTTCCGTCGGTTAAAACAGACATTCCACAAACACCAGCATCTTGATAACCTTTAGCAACATCAAAGACATTTAAATCGTGATTGATGACTTGTTTTGAAGGCGAACGTCTTTTGTGCTCTGCAATGATACCTGTCGTACTATTTTTTAATTTTTCGGCTAGTGAAACGGTCTCACGTATAAACAAAATGGATTGTTCTAATTGTTTGATTGGGATTAATTGCTTGCGTAAGTTAACTTCAATACGTTTGTCGTTAACTATTTTAGTTAAAATATCCATTACTTACTTAATTCGATTAATTTTTCTAAACTCGTTTTTGCACGTCCGCTTTCCAAACTTTCTTTAGCAAGTTCAAAACCTTCTAAATGTGATATTTGTTTGGCTGTTGCAATTGCTAAACCTGCATTAGCACAAACCACATTGTTTTGCGCGTCTGTACCTTTACCATTTATAATGTTTTTGAAAATTTTGGCAGCTTCTTTAACTGTGTTTCCACCAAATAGTTCGGATTGTTCAAGTTGTTTTAGACCCAAGTCGCAAGGGTTAAATATCGTTTCAGCTGTATTGGAAATTATCTTAGTATTTCCAGTTAATGAAATTTCATCATATCCATCTAATGCGTGTACGATGCTATAATTTTTATCTGTATTTTGGTATAAGTAACCATATATGCGTTGTAGCTCTAAGCTAAATACACCTACCATTTGATTGTTTGGAAATGCTGGATTTACCATTGGTCCAAGCATATTAAAAAATGTTTTTACACCCAATTCTTTTCTAATAGGAGCAACGTTTTTCATAGCAGGATGAAACAGAGGTGCATGTAAAACACAGATTCCTGCTTTTTCTAAGGCGTATTTTAAAAAATCTGTTTTATTAGAAAAATGAATGCCTAAAGCTTCCATAACATTGGAAGATCCAGAAGCTGATGACACACCATAGTTACCGTGTTTTGCCACATTAACTCCAGCACCAGCAGTTACAAATGATGCCAAGGTTGAAATATTAAAAGTGTCTTTTCCGTCACCTCCAGTTCCGCATAAATCGATTGGATCAAATTCTGATAAGTTTACAGGAATACATAATTCTAACAATGCATCACGAAACCCTTGAAGCTCTTCTAGAGTTATACTTCGCATCATATAAACCGTTAAGAAAGAGGCTACCTGACTTTGATTATATGCGCCTTCAGATATGTTGACTAAAAGGTATTTAGCTTCTTCTGCAGTGATGCTTTCTTGATTAATTAGTCTGTTTAGTATTTGTTTCATATTAACTCTTAATCCAGTTTTCTAAAATTTGTTTTCCGTTTGGTGTCAGCACGCTTTCTGGATGGTATTGCACACCTCTTACGTCGTAAAATTTGTGTCTTAACGACATGACTTGTCCATTTTGGTCAAAGGATGTTGCTTCTAGAACCTCAGGTAAATTAGGATCTACAACCCATGAATGGTAACGTCCGACTTCAATAGTTTTGTTCATGTTTTTAAACAGTACTTCATCGTCAACCACAATATCTACATTTGTAGATACACCATGATATACATTGTCTAAATTAATTAAACTACCACCAAAAACTTCTCCAATAGCTTGTTGACCTAAACATACGCCTAAAATACTTTTAGTAGGAGCATAAGTTTTAATTATTGCTTTAAGTAAACCAGCTTCATCAGGTATTCCTGGACCTGGAGAAAGTACAATTTTATCAAAAGCTTCGACTTCGTCCAAGGTTAATTTGTCATTTCTTTTTACTGTAACTTCACAATCTAAGTCTTCTAAATAGTGAACTAAGTTATAAGTAAAACTATCGTAATTATCTATTACTAAAACTCTCATATCTCTTTGGCTAATTCTATAGCATTTGTTAATGCTCCTAATTTGTTATATACTTCTTGTAACTCGCTTTCTGGGTTTGATCTAGAGACTAGACCTGCTCCAGCTTGCCAATGTAAATGATGGTTTTTACTCATAAATGTCCTAATCATAATTGCGTGATTATAATTGCCATCAAAATCCATAAAACCAATTGCTCCTCCATAGAAGGCTCTGCTAGTTTTTTCGTATTTTTCAATAAGTTGCATGGCTTTATGTTTTGGAGCACCACTTAAAGTTCCTGCAGGAAAGGTGTCTGCAACTACCTGCATTGTTGGTGTATTGTCGTGTACTTTTCCGGTTACCTTACTAACTAAGTGAATAACATGAGAAAAAAATTGTGCTTCCCTATAGGTTACAACTTTGACTTCGCTACCATGTCTGCTTAAATCATTTCTAGCAAGGTCCACTAACATGACGTGTTCTGCATTTTCCTTATCATCTTCGGCTAGTTGTTTAGCTAGCTTTTGGTCTTCCTCATCATTTCCAGTCCTTTTAAATGTTCCGGCAATTGGATGTATTTCGGCTTGACCGTTATTAACGACTAATTGTGCTTCTGGTGAGCTTCCAAAAATCTTGAAGTCACCATAGTCAAAGTAAAATAGGTATGGTGATGGGTTTATGCTGCGTAAGGCACGATAGACATTAAACTCGTCACCTTTAAAACCTTGCGAGAATTTTTTAGATAATACTAACTGGAACACATCACCTCTAGCACAATGTTGTTTGGCTAATAGGACCTGATCTTTATACTCGTCATCCGTTAAATTTGATTGTATTTCAGAGTTTGTTGTAAACTTATAAGTCGCAAAGTTTTTAGAGCTTATTAGTTGTAAAACTTCGTCTATATTGTTTTCTGTTTCAAAACAATGTGCAAAAATATAGGCTTCGTTTTTAAAGTGGTTTATAGCAATTATATTTTGGTAAACTGCATAGTAAACGTCAGGAATCTCTAGAGAATCTGGTTTTTTAGAAATCTCTACATCTTCAAAGTGTTTAACAGCATCATAAGCTGTGTAGCCAAATATTCCGTTGTTGATAAACTTAAAATCCTCGTCCGATTTTACTTTAAAGCGTTTGGTAAACTTATGTATCATCTCGGTTACATTACGCACCTTGTTTTTCATCTCACTACCATCCGGAAATGTTTGTGTAATTGCTTTGTCGTCAACTTTAATTGAGGCAATTGGGTTAAAGCATATGTAAGAAAAACTATTATCATTAGCGTGATAATCGCTACTTTCTAACAAAATACTATTAGGATATTTATCTCTAATTTTTAAATAGATACTAACAGGAGTAATGGTGTCTGCTAGTATTTTTTTGTAATGTGTGTATAAACTGAATGTTTTCATTTTTATTATGCTGAATTTATTTCAGTATCTCCATTATTAGAGATATTATTAATTTTGTTTGTGTTTTCTGAAACAAGTTCAGAAATAAAAAAAAGGCTTGTCGTGAATGACAAGCCTTTTTTGTATAGTTACTTAAATAATACGTATAGCGTTAGTTCACGAAGTTTGATTTCGATTATTCCACCACCAAGTATGATTTAAAATTGTGTTCATGTTTATTATAAAGTTCAAAGATATAAATCAAAAGTTAGTTTTCAAATTATTTTCCCCTTTAATTATTTGTTAAAACTGAAAAGATGAAAACAATAAATATTAAATTTACTTTATGAAACACTTATTTTTAATATTGACCTTTACTTTTTTTGGTTTTGGAAACCAGTACATTAGTTTATTAAATAGTAATCAAATAAAAATAGTAGACGCACCTTATTTAAAGCAAGATTTAAAAATAGTCGATTTTGATGGTTTGGAGCAATACCTTGCTGCTAAGGATAAAAGTAAAACTTATGTTATAAATTTTTGGGCGACTTGGTGTGCACCATGCGTTAAAGAATTACCTTATTTTGAACAGTTAAATACAACGTATGCAGACAAAAAGGTAGAAGTTATTTTGGTGAGTTTAGATTTTCCAAAGCAGATTGAAAGTAAATTAAAACCTTTTTTATTGAAAAATAAATTAAAAAGTGAGGTTGTAGTTTTAAACGATGTTGATGCTAATACATGGATACCTAAAGTAGATAAAAATTGGTCAGGAGCAATTCCTGCAACATTAATTTACAATACCCAAAAGACAGTTTTTTATGAACAATCATTTGATTATATTGCGTTAGAAACAGAATTAAAACAATTTTTAAAACAATAAATTATGAAAAAAATATTTAAATTAACCTTAGTGTTGGTCGTTATAATAACGGTTAGTGCTTTTACAACAAAGACTAATAGTACTGATTCAGGATATAAAATAGGTGATGTGGCAACAGATTTTGAACTTGAAAATATTGATGGTAATGTGGTGTCTTTGTCAGATTTTGAAGATGCTAAAGGGTTTATAGTTGTATTTACCTGCAATACTTGTCCCTACGCAGTAGCTTATGAGGATAGAGTACAAGGTTTAAATAAAAAGTATGCAGATCTAGGTTATCCAGTAATTGCCATTATGCCTAATAATACAACCGTTAAACCAGGAGATAATATGGAAGCAATGAAAACTAGAGCTAAGGAAAAAGGATTTACTTTTCCTTATTTGATGGATGCTGGTCAGGATATTTATCCGCAATATGGAGCAACAAAAACACCACATGTGTATGTTTTGCAAAAAGAGCAAAAAGGAAATGTAGTTAAATATATTGGTGCAATTGATGATAATTATCAAGATGCAAATGCTGTAAAAACTAAGTATGTAGAAGATGCGGTTGATGCCCTATTAAATAATAAAGAAGTGAAAATTAACGAAACTAAAGCTATAGGTTGTTCTATTAAAGTTTAAAAAAAATAATCAATTATAATAAATAAAAATCCGAGATGTAACATTTCGGATTTTTTTACGTCTATATACTATATAAGTGTTAATTTTGTGCTAAAATAAATTGTATAAATATTATGGCAGATTTAATTCAATCGGATTGGGTAAACCAATTAGAAAAAGACGATAACGCAGTCATCCTTGATGTAAGAACAGATGAAGAGGTTGCAGAAGGAAAAATACCTAATGCAATACATATTGACATTTATAAAGGACAGGGTTTTATTTATGCTGTCGAGGAGTTAGATAAATCTAAGAATTTTTATGTGTATTGTAGATCAGGTGGAAGAAGTGCCCAAGCATGCGCAATAATGAATCAATTAGGATTTGATACTACTTACAATCTTCTAGGAGGATTTAGTGAGTGGTCAGGACCAGTTGAATAATAAAAAAGGTATGAAAAAAATAGCATTAGTATTAAGTTTGTGTTTAGTTTTTGTTGCACTGAGTTGTAAAAAAAATGTTGAAGGTGAAATAAAGGTTGTCTCTCCAGAGGAAATGCAAACACTATTGACTCTTGATAATGTTCAGTTTATAGATGTTAGGACACCAGCGGAATATAATTCTGGATATATTGCATCAGCACAGAATATAGATTTTATGTCGCCTACATTTGAGGATGATATTAAAACCTTAGATAGGGAAAAACCTGTACTATTGTATTGTCAAAAAGGCGGTAGAAGTGCTAAGTGTGCCGAAAAAATGATAGACTTAGGATTTAAAAAAATATATGATATGCAAGGTGGTTTCTCTAAATGGAAACATGATGGATTACCTTATAAAAAGAATTAACTAAAAATCCCAATCTTTTCAGATTGGGATTTTTTTTGCTAGATGTTACAAATAGACTTCAATTAGTTTAGCAGAATTTGCATGAATTGTTATTAGATTAATACAGGCAGGAATAATAATAGTTTGTCCCATTTTTAAGCTATAATTAGTAGCGTCGTCAGGCGTGTTAATTATAACCTCTCCCAGAACACATATATAAATTATAAACGAGTCTATTGCTGTAACATCCCTTGTTAACTTGGTGTTTAATTCGATTATATTAGTTTTAAAATACTCGGAATTTACCAATTGACTTGGTGTGTTTAATACCTGATTGTAATCTGTTTTATATTTTTTATAAAAATTGTAGTCTATAGCGTCTAAAGCTAGATTGGTGTGTAGCTCTCTTTTTTGTCCTGTTTTTTTGTCAACCCTATCATAATCATATATACGATAAGTAATATTTGAGGTTTGTTGGATTTCGGCAAGTAAAACACCTGCTCCAATTGCATGAACGCGTCCAGTAGGAATATAAAAGGTGTCTCCAGATGTTACTGTTTCAGTATTTAAAATATCTTTTAAGGTGTTGTTTTTAAGGTGATGTACGTAGTCTTCTTTACTAATTTTTTGATTAAAACCTACAATTAATTCGGCTTCATTTTCAGCTTGCATAACGTACCACATTTCATTTTTACCAAATGAATTATGTCTTTTTTTAGCTAACTGATTATTAGGATGAACTTGTATGGATAAAGGTGTTTTGGCATCAATAAATTTTATTAGCAACGGAAAGTTGTTGCCAAAGGTTTGATACACTTTGTGTCCTAGAAAATCACCTTTAAATGTCTTAATTAAATCTTTTAGCGTATTCCCTTTTAAATTGCCATTATTTACAATGGTTTGGTTATCCTCAACATCAGAAATTTCCCAAGATTCGCCTATGCTGTCTTGGGAGTAACTCTTATTTAATACCGACTTTAATTTGTTGCCTCCCCAAATACGATAACTAAAAACTGGATTGAAAGTTAAGGGATATAATTTCATTTTATTTAAGTTGTTTGATGTGACCAATAAATTTTTTAGTCATTGTTTTAAGATGTATGTTAGTGTTTTGCATGGCGTCATCTAAGTTTTTTGCTTCGTTTATTATTTGTGAAGCATAATTAATTCCCATGTTTTTTAGTGCTTTTTCGTTAATGTCAATCGCACCACAAAAGACTGCTACATTAATATTATTTTTAGTTGAGGTATCTAAAACACCTTGAATGGTTTTTCCGGATAACGTTTGATTATCCAATTTGCCTTCTCCAGTTATAATCCAGTCTGCATTTGAAATTTGATTATCAAAATTTGATAACTGTTTAATTAATTTATTTCCGCTTTCAAGAGTTCCGTTTAAAAATATTTTAGAAGCAATTCCCATACCTCCTGCAGCTCCAGATCCAGGTATGGACTGTGGATCTATTTTAAAGATTTGACTGATTAATTTTGAAAAATCTTTAAGTCCTTTATTAAGTAATAAAATATCTTGATGATTAGCTCCTTTTTGAGCAGCGTAAACGTAAGCAGCGCCTTTTTTGCCATATAATGGATTAGTAACATCACAGGCTATTTTAAAATCTGTTGAAAAAATTTGTGGATTTGCTTGACTAACGTCAATGGATTTTATAGATGACAGGTTTTTGCCAATAGGGTTTACTGTTTCACCTTTTTTATCCAAAAAACGGTATCCTAAAGCAGTTGCCATGCCAATACCACAATCGTTTGTAGCACTTCCACCAATACCAAGTATTATTTTTTTTGCACCTTTGTTTAAAGCGTCCAAAATAAGCTGGCCAGTTCCAAATGTGGAAGTTATTTTACAATCTAATTGCTCTGGTTTTAAAAGCTTTAAGCCTGAGGCTTCTGCCATTTCTATAAATGCAGTTTCATATTTAGGCGCATAAATATAGCTAGCCTCAATTGCTGTAAATAAAGGGTTGCACACTGTAGTCTTGATAGTTTCTCCATCTAAATAATGTTTGACAATGTCAATGGTACCATCACCACCATCTGCTAATGGTAGTTTTACGATATTGGCATAAGGCAACTCTATTTTAAGCTGTTTTTCAACGATATTACAAAACTCTAAACTGGTTAGCGAATTTTTAAACTTATCAGGAGCAATTACTATTTTCATGTTAACTTTTAATTTAAAATTTCACCAATAAAAATTGCAAACAGCACAATTAAAACAAAGTATGATAATAGTATAATGACTTCTTTTTTACCTGCTTTATAGACTTCAATATCTAAACCTGGTTTGGTTTCTTTTTTAATAACATAGCTTACAATTAAAGCTATTATAACAGTTACTAAACAACCTATTGCATTCCACCAAAACCAAAATATACTTGGTACATATAGCCATAAATACATATTGAATAACACACCTATAACGATACCAATATTAGCACCTAAAGCGTGCGTTTTTTTAGTTAGAATAGCTAATATGAAAGCAGCTAAAATGGGACCATAAAAAATTGAGCTTATTTTGTTAATAACCTCAATAACAGTTCCTTCTATACTTCCAGCGAAAAACGCAAAAAACAAACATACTAATCCCCAAAATACAGATAATAAACGCGAGTATTGTACGTATTTTTTGTCTGGCATATCAGGTTTAAATCGTTTTATAAAGTCTTCTAAGGTTACTGCAGATAATGAATTTACTGTGCTGCTTAAAGAGGACATTGCGGCAGACATTATTGCAACTATTAAAATACCGATGACACCATTTGGTAAGTATTTAATTATAAAAACAGGTACCATTAAGTCGGCTTTTTTACCTTCTAAACTTGTAATGTTAGATTGGTAAACTGTATTTAATAACTCTTGAAAACTAGCGTCTTGAAGTAATAGTGTTCCTAAAATTAATCCCATTATACAATAGGTTAATGTAATTGGGAATCTAACCAATCCATTAGCTAGTAATAATTTTTTAATGGTAGGTAATCCTTTTGCAGATAGTAGTCTTTGTGATTGTGTTTGATCTGTACCATAATAGGAAGCATACAAAAAGAAACCTCCAATTACCATTGGCCAAAAACCAAATTCGTCATTTTTATCGGCATTATTAAATCCCCATTTAGAAAAATCTACTGCAGTTAATCTGTCCTTATCAACAAGATTTATAAAGTTATCATAACCACCTAGCTCGCTTAAACCATAAAATAAGCAAATAATTATACCAAAAAAGAGAATACACATTTGTATGACGTCTCCCCAAATTACAGCCTTCATTCCACCTTGAAAGGAGTATACCATGGTTATAACACCAATAATTAATATCGAAATCCAAAAGTCTATACCAATGGTAGCTTGTAAAATAAGTGCCATAGTATATACCATAACACCTGTTGCTACAGAGCGACTAATTTGAAAAACAAAACTAATAAGTAACCTTGAAGAGGCATCAAAACGACGTTCTAGATATTCATAAACACTAACAATACCAGAATTATATAAGGTAGGTATTATGGCAATTAGTAAAAACGCCATAGCTAAAGGTACACCAAACTCATAGGTTAACCATTGCAATCCACCACCTTCTTTTAAACCAACAAATGCTGGTGCAGATATAAAGCTAATAGCAGATAATTGGGTAGCCATAGTTGATAAACTTAACGGAAACCATCCCATTGATTGACCTCCAAGGAAGTAATCTTTAGAGTTTTTATTTTCTTTAAAGAAATACCCTATTCCTAAAAATCCTATTAAATATAATATGATAATGATGTAGTCTATATAATTCATGTGGTTAAAGCTAGTGGGTTATTTATTCATTTAATAAATCTATAAATAATGCAGCACTCCATGAAAAATTATGACCTCCATAACCTGCGTTACCATTTTTATGTTCTTCTTTTCTAGAATCAAAATACTCGTAAAACCCATTGTTTTCAATAATCTCAATGGTATCTTGTTTCATTCTTTTGGCGATGTCATAAAAACCATATTGTTTTAACCCATAATATAACATCCAATTTAAATTAACCCAAACTGGACCTCTCCAATATTTTTTAGGATTAAACCTATCGCTAGTTGGATCAAATGATGCACACAGATATTGATCTGGATTACCAAATTTTTCCATCATTATATCAACCATTTTTTCTGCTCTAGCCTCACTTGGTAGATTAGCAAAAAGTGGTGCAAAAGAAGAGGATGATATGTGTTTTAATAATTTTTCGTTTCTTAAATCGTAATGTACATAAACACCCAGTTCTTCATCATAGAGTTTATTATTAAACGATTTAGTCCCTTTGTCTTGCCATTTTTGAAGTTGGTGTATCTTATCGTTATTATTTTTATTTCCTATAATACGATATAAATCTTTTAGGCTTTGATTAGACTTTAAAAGTACTGCGTTAAATAATGGATCTTGAACTAAAAAGGGAGAAAGCTCTGCTATTTTTTGATCATTATAATTGTTTTGTTTGGCAATTTCAATAATGTGTAAATAATAATCGTATTCTCTTTTAGAAGGTCTTTGTGCAGCATCAACATGTGTTGTGTCACGTCTTTCAAAAGTATATTCTGGAGGATTCATAGTGTCCCAAATATCATCCCAAATAGGAGAGTTGTCTGTACCTGATTCCCAGTTATGGTATATGTAAACTAAACCTTCATCTTGAGGATCACGTTGGTTGTAAAAATATTCGTGATTTTTATACACTTTATCTATTACGGACTCTATAAATTTTAAAGTAGCGTCTCTATCCTTGCTAATACGGTATAAATCCTCTAAAACAAAACCAGTAACAGGAGGTTGAGTCATACCTGTAGATTTATATTTTTTGGAAGATTCTGGATGTAAATCTGAACGATGAAAATCAGGTCCAGGAAAATAAGTGTCAGTTTCGGTATGAAAAATAATATGAGGAATAAAACCATTACTCCATTGTGCATCAAGCAATGTTTCTATTTCTTTTTCGGCTTTAGGCATGTCAAAATGAGCGAAACCAATTGCGATTAATCCAGAATCCCAGAACCATTGAAAAGGGTAAAGCTTTGCGCATGGAATGCTAAATTTATCTTTCCAGTTATTGTTTAATACTGTAATAGCGTTGTTTTGTAAATCCTTCATATATATTAAAGATTGTAAGTTTTTTTGATTTTAAAAAAATAACCCATCACTTTACTTAGCAAAAAAAATGATGAGTTATATGACTAATTAAATTATTATAAATTAAAAGTTGAATGTTGCTGTTAAGAACATACGTCTAGGTAAGATTGGTCGTCCAACAAAAAACTCGCCATCTCCAGATTGACCAGCAATACCAGCTCTTGGGTTTCCTTCTGTAATACCAGAACTATCAAATAAGTTAAATACAGATAATCCAAAACGTAAAGACGTATCTTCATTAGTTTGTATTGTGTAACCAGCGCCTAATCTTGCAATTGTAATAGCATCTAACTCTACATTATTAGTGTCGTCAGTAAACTTTTTTCCTGTGTGGTTAACAGCAAAGCTTGCATCAAAAACTTTGTTATCGTAGTTAAGACCTAAGTTTCCTAAAAGGTTAGGTTGTCTTGCAATTTCATTACCTTCATTAATAGTACTTGATGTACCATTGACTAAATCTTCAGTTTGATTAGTTGTAATTTCATGATCTTGGTATGTTAGCGTCCCAGAAACATTTAAATGCTCAGTAAATTTATATCTACCAGTTGCTTCCAGACCTAATGTTTGTGTTGATTGCTCACTTCTAGCTTGATCGACTAATTGACCTCCAGAAATAGCTTGATCTATACGTATACGGTCGCTTAACCCAACATAGTATGCAGCCACAGAACCAGAAAATTTATCTGTTCCAAATTTGGCTCCCATTTCACCTTGTAAAATCGTTTCAGCCTCATAATTGGTATCTCTTATTCCTGGAGTTGGACCAAAACCACGTTGTTGCGGAAAAAAGTATCCTTTTGAGAAGTTAGCATATAAGTTTGTGGCATCAGTTAGTTTGTATAAACCTGCTAATGATAATGCCCAATCTGTATCTTTAATTTCGCCAGTTGTAAAAGTACCATCAGCAAATTGAACGTTTTGTAAGTTAGTTGTTAAGTCAGCGTTTTCATAAACTTGAGTGGTTTCTAATCCTCCTTTTCTAAAGGTACCAGTTGTAGACTCTATACGGAATCCAACATCAAAACGCCATCTGTCAAAAACCATTTCATCTGTAAGATAAAAAGCAGTTCTGCTTTGCGTTAGGTAATTATTGGCTGTCATACCAATCCTGTTGTATAAACCACCTTCAGAATATATTACATTATTTCCTCCAGCGTCAGTGTAGCTTAAGTTAACTAATTGCGGATTATTATTAAATTCTGAAAGGACTCTATATTGATAGTTAACATCTTCAGCTTCTGTTCTGGCTAAGAATGTTCCAGCAGTATAGGTGTGTATTCCATCATCAGAATTTAATATAAAGCTAGCCTCTCCAGAATAATCTGTCATTGGTCTTAACCTATCTACGTGTAGATTTTCTACCACTAAATCGTTACCGTTAATTTGGTTACCAGCTCCACCTTGGTATGTTGCACTAAATGCGGTATTATCTGGTGCAATAGCAGCTACATAATCATTAATAGTAATTGGATTACCATAATCACCACTACCACCTACATATAATGCAAAATTGTGTTGGTAGTTGGCATATTTTACTTTTGATTTAAATTTTAGGTTGTCATTTAAGTTGTAGTTAAAATCTGCTAAAAGGTAACCACCTTTTGTGTAGACACCATCTTCAATTGGACTTTCATATACACCTCCTGGAGTTAAAAATGTAGTGTTTGCCAGTTCACCAGACAATAGTTGGCTTACTTCTTCACCATCGTTACCATTTAACCGTTCTCTAGACGCTCCATCTAATGGTAATGGTAAGTAAAATTGAGCTCTATCATTAATATATTGCCCATGCACTGTAAAGGATCCGTTTTCAAATTTTTGTTTGATATTACCTCTAAGCTGCACTCCTTTTGTGGTTAAACCAGTTTCAATTGGACCATCATCTTTTCTAACAAAACCTGTAAAAGCGTAATAAGTGTTAGAATCTTCGCTGCCTAATTGTCCACCAGTATAAAAGTCTGTTTTTAATCTACCGTCATTTCCCCATTCTACATTAATTAAATTTTCGTCATTAGAATCTCCAGTTTTACTTGTATAGTTAATTATACCAGCAACCGATCCAGCACCATAAAGTACAGCAGATCCACCTCTAACAAATTCGACACCTTTAAAACCAACATCAGGTCTAGCGTAAACATCATGTGCAGATGAGTTTAATCCAAACGTGCTCATAAGTGGCATACCATCGTATTGTAAAGGGTTAAAGACATATTGTCCACCAGAAGGTAAACCTCTGACAAAAAGGTTGGTTGCAGTTTCTCCACCACCACCTTCAGCAGTAATACCAGGTACATCTCTTAAAATATCTGCTTGACTGTTAGCCGATAGTCTAGTAATTTCTTTAATGCCTTTACTACTAATGGATAAAGGCGCTTGTTTTTGTGATCTAAAAGTAGAAGAAGCTGTAAGAACAATTTCATCTAAATTATTACCTTCTTGTAAGATAATATCAAGTGTCAATGGAGTACCGTTTAAATCTACTTTTTTAATCAAAGTAGTGTAGCCAATGTAAGATACTTGTAACTCCTTAGACCCTGTAAGTTCAGGTACCGTAAAACTAAAATTTCCGTCAAAATCTGTAGAAGCTCCAACGTTTGAGTTAATAATTAAAATGTTAGCGTTTGGAATTGGTAATCCAGCTTTGTCTTTTACAGTTCCGGATATTTCTGTTTGTGCAAACATTGAAAAACAACAAAATAATAATAATAGTGTGGTGGTTAGTTTTTTCATTTTATTAAGAATTAGTTAATGTTAGGCTAATATAATTACGAATTAAGCATTGTTGTGTGTTAAAAAGTACGATATTTGTATGCAAACGTTTGCGAAAACGTTTGAAATTTTATTTTTATGAAGAAAGAAGTTACCACTTTAAAAAAATTAGCTCAGACTTTAGAATTATCGATATCAACAGTTTCTAGAGCATTAAATGATCATCCAGACATTAGCTTGCAAACTAAAGAGAAGGTAAAGGCATTAGCGTTAAAATTAAATTATGTCCCAAACATTTTTGCCAAAGGTTTTAGAAATCATAGGTCTAATATTATTGGTGTTATCGTACCCAATATAACACATTACTTTACTACGACTATTGTTAGAGGTATTATGGAAGAGGCCGAAAGTAAAGGATTTAGGGTGATTATATCAGAATCTAATAATGATGTAGAAAAGCAAAAAGAGATGTTTAATACCATGATGCAATTTGGTGTGGATGGTATATTAGCCTCACTAACCAAACGTACTAGAGAAGTTGATCACATATTAGCAACGTTAAATACAATTCCAATTGTTTTATTTGATAAGGTTTCAAATAAAATTCCATGCACCCAAATTACAATAAACGATGAGGAAGCAGCTTATAATATAGTTGAACATTTAATTAATATTGGAAAAAAGCGAATAGCTATAATTAAGGAAGGTGAATATTCTTATAATTCGGAAAAACGGTATTCGGGTTATTTAAAAGCTTTGAAGGATAATAACCTTGAGCTAGATCCCAAAATGGTTATTAGTGTTGAGGATATATCAATGAAAGAGGGAAAAAGAATGACCAATATATTATTGAGTTCAAAGGTACGACCTGATGCTATTTTCGCGATTACAGATGGTGCAGCAATAGGCGTAATACAAACACTAAATAAGTTTAATGTAAAAATACCTGAAGAAATTGCAGTTGTTGGATTTAGTAATTCTGTTAACTCTATTATAATAGAACCCAAATTAACCACAGTAGATCAACCTGGAGAAAAAATAGGACGTACAGCAGTACAATATCTTATAAATGAAATTAATGTGCCTGAAGATAATATTACTAGTAAGTTAGTTGAAATTAAAAGTAATATAGTAATTAGGGATTCTTCCTTTAGGTCCTAAAAAAAACGCCCTGAAATCAATGCTTCAGAGCGTTTAAAGTGGAGTCGGAGAGTATTGGTAGTATATGTTTTGCTATATTGAATAAAGTATAAAAAATGTTATATTTGCTAATGATAACAGAGGTTTATAGTTGTTTTGTGTTTTAATTATATATTTAAATATAACTGTTTTGTCACCTATTTTGTCACCTATTTTGTCACCCAGTTTTTTAACTCATTTTTGAATTATAATGAAACATTCTTTTTACTTAAAAAATCCTCAAAAGCAAATTGGAGAAAAACCAACGTTAATTTATTTCACTTGCCATTTTAATAAAGAGAAAAAGAAGTTTGTTTATTCTACTGGAGAATCAATCGCTCCTATAAATTGGGATTTTGATTATAGACAACCATACTTGAAAGGCAAATACAAGGCGCTTAACAATATGTTAGTAAATACTCAATTATCAAGATATACGCAGAAATTTGAAGAAACTAAGGCGTTATATTTAAAAATTAATGAAGAATTTACCTCTAAAATATTGCGTGAGGCTTTTGATTTAGAGTTTAAGAAAATTTCTAAAACTATTCATACTTTTTTTAATGCTTACGATAAATTCATGGAGGAGAAACAAAAAAGAAAAGAATGGAAACAATCTACTATTAAAAGATATTTTAATATTAAAAATCATCTAATAAATTTTGAGAAAAATAAAAATTACAAACTTACTTTTAGTACAATTGATAATAATTTTGATACTGAATTCAAAGATTTTTGTTACACATCATTAGATCATAGTACTAATACGTTTGCTAGAAACCTTGGACTATTTAAAACATTTATGTTTTGGGCTTTAAAAAATAAATTTACTTACAATAGTGCTTTTGTCGATTTTAAAAAGCCAGAGCGGGTTATTACTAAAGAAATAGCTTTAAACTTAGATCAAGTGAATGAAATTTATAATTATCAAACTAAGTCACAGGCTTTAGAAAGAGTTAAAGATGTTTTTGTATTTCAATGTTTAACAGGACTAAGGTATGGAGAGTTAAAAAGAATAAATAAACGTACTGTAACTGAAAATTCAATTTTAATTAAGGAGGAAAAAGATGTGACTAAGGAAGTAAGAGAAATTCCTTTATTTGAAGTGTCTAAAAATATTTTAGAAAAATATGATTTTCAATTACCATTAATTAGTAATCAAAAGCAAAACTATTTTATCAAGGAAATATTTAAGGATGCAGAGTTTACTTTTGAAGTAGAATATAGTAGAACTAAAAATAGAGAACATAAAATATTGAAAGCGCCATTTTATAATAGAGTAAGTACACATACAGCAAGAAGAACATTTATTACCATACTTAAAAATAAAGGAATTGCTGATAAAACTATAATGGAAATGACAGGACACAAAGATTTTAAGACCTTTAATAGCTATTACAAAGTTGATAATCTAGCAAAACACGATGCAATTAATAAGGCGTTTTCATCATTAAAGCTTGATTAATTATGAAATGGAAAGAATTTGAAAATCATATAGACATAGTTCCTATTAGAGAAGCGGATTTGTTAATAATTGAAAAGGTCAACAAAGAACTAGAGAGTTGGATAAAAACTACTTTTAATAATCTAAATGAATCAAAGGATGCAGAAAATGAATTTGTGTATTTGTTTTTTAATATTAAAAAAAAATATAATGAACAATTAATTAAGCCAATAGCTTCCTATGAAACATTAATAAAAGGGAATGATAATAAGTTCCCAATTTTATTTAATGAAACTAATTTAAATAGAATCCTGACAATTTTTCATTCTATATTTCATTATACTAAAGTTGACGACAGAATAAATTTGTTTAAAAAAAGTTTTTTTGAATTTAAGATAGCGAAATCAAAATATCTTCTGCTAAAACATCTTATAGAGGAAATGAATGAAAATGTATTAAGTCCTAAAAACCGTCTTCCAGATTTTGACACTTTTGAAATTTCTATTTTGCAAACTCTTAAAGATAAAATTGAAATCGCATATAAATCAAATGATTCCTATAGGAAACATCTTGAAGAAAGTCAAATTTCATTAGAAAAATCAAAATCAGATAATAAGGAGCGTTTACAATTAATACAACGCCTTGATAAGGACTTGTCAATTGTAAATCGTGCTAAGTCAGATGTTGAAATGGAGCTGAAAATTGCAAAAAATCAATTTGAAATAATTAAGAATCACATTCCTGTTTTAGAGTCTTCAAATGTGATTCAATTTGATAATACTTATTGGGGAGACAATTATCCTGCTTTAAAAGTGTTTTTCAATTTTTTAAACAATAGAGGTATTACTTGTTTAAATTGGAGTTTGTTTGCTTCTCAAATGTGTATAGATGATAATAACCCCATAGACTTAACTTTAAATGATTTCTCAAAGAAGGACTATGGGTTTATGTTTTATTTGTTAAAAGAGTTTTTTGTTTTTGATATTAAAAAAGATCGTTCATCGTATGATCGTTTTTTAAATTTGAAATTCAGAATAAATGGTCATAAGTTTAAAAAGAATGATATTTCTAAATTTGTAAGGAATTATGGAATTGATATTTCTGAAATAGGAAAAATTGAACAAGAATGTTCAGAATTGAAAAATCAAAAAATGATAGAGAAATTATACTTAGATATAAAAACTAGATTTTTTTAGAAATTCATTACGTCTAATTTTCCTCTTAATTCTCCTATTTTGTTAGTTTCGGCAACTTAATAAATGCTTTTATGTATCTGTTTATCAATGTTTTGCGTTATTATTGATATACTTTACTCCTCCCTTTTTTCTCTTTTTTAATCTGATAATCTTTGTAGTATACAATTAGCGCTAGTTGTAATTTATTAATATTAAATAATAATAATTATGACAAAAATTATAATAACAACAAAAGAAGAGTTGTCTGAAATAATAAACCAATCAGTAGGACAGCAATTAATAGAGTTAAGATCCTCTATTAAAAAGTTAAACAAGCCAATTAAAATAAACTTAACTGTTAAAGAAGTTGCAACACAATTAAACGTATCGGAATTAACCGTTCGTAATTATATTGCAAAGGGCTTTATTAAGGCGGAGAAAATTGGTAGAAGAGTGATTATTAATGCAGAAGCATTAGAGGACTCATTATCAGAAGTTAAATCTTTAAAATACAGAAGATAATGAGACAGTTGTATAAAATTGAGGAATTCCCTGTATGTGAAATTCAAAAATCTGTAAATGAAATTATAAAACAAATTGATTATTTACAAGATAACTTTAATTACGACACTAAATCAGCAGAGTTATTAAATTGGATTTTAGGAAAGCTAAATACTATTGCAAAAATAGCAAAAAGAGATGTAAGATTTGATTATCTGTTTATTCAATCAGAGATAGATAAACTCTACAAAAAAGATACAAGCTTAACTGGTATTCACATGATAATTAATTTTAAAAATCATAAAAAACCAAACAGAGGTTTTTTAGAGTTTAATCTTAATAAAAAATAAATGTTATGGAGTATCTAAGAATAGGAGTAGATTATTTCAAAATCACGGAAAAACCATTACATAGTGGAGACACAATAACAACTTTGGTTAAATGGAGTAAGAGCGAAATTTGCACAGATTTTGGAAAAGCATTTTTGCAAGAGATCCCTAAATATGATGGTTTTGTGACTATACCTAGTCATATCGATTATCAGGAAGAAATTAAAGGTTTTTATAATGAATACCAAAAGCTGAAGCACGATTTAAAAACAGGAGATTTTGATAAAACCAAAATGTTTTTAAAACATATTTTTGGTAATCAATATGGTTTAGCATTGGATTATAATACTATACTATGGCATTTTCCAACGCAAATTTTACCAATCCTTTGTTTGGTAAGTGGTGAACGTAATACAGGAAAAACTACCTTTTTAAACTGGTTAAAATTGATTTTTCAAAAAAACATGACCATAAATAAAAATGAAGATTTTAGAAGTCAATTTAATGCAGATTGGGCAACTAAGTTGATTATAGCCATTGATGAAGTTTTGTTAGATAGAAGAGAGGATAGCGAAAGAATTAAAAACCTGTCTACTGCAAGGACATACAAAGTAGAGCATAAAGGAAAAGATAAGTCTGAAACACAATTTTTTGGCAAGTTTATTTTATGTTCAAACAATGAGGATAATTTTATTCTTATAGATGACAAAGAAATTAGATATTGGGTTATTAAAGTTACTTCAATTGCTAGTGGTGCTGAAGTTTCAGATTTACTAGAGCAATTAGAAGCAGAAATACCTTATTTCTTAAATTTTATAAATGAAAGAAAACCTATATCAACCAAAAAAACTAGAATGTGGTTTTCTAAGGATGAAATTAAAACTGAAGCTTTAACTAAATTGGTAAAGGGTAATAAAACCAATTTAGAAAATGAGATAATTGAGCTATTGAAAGATGACTTCTTAAAGTTTGAAAAAGAGACTCTCTATTATAGTGCGTCTGATTTAGTAGATAAATTAAAGGCAGTAAATGTAAGAACGACTCCAACTAAAGTCTCAAAAGTATTGAAAGATAATTTGGGTTTGTTGCAAAAAAATTCAAGCTATACTAGATTTAACTTATCTGTTTGTCCTGCAACAGGAGATTACAAACAGTTTGTTGAGGAGACTGTTATAAGAGGTAGATTTTTTACAGTTGAAAAAGATGCGATCCTTAAAAATAGTTGATTGTTGCAAAATTTATAAAAAGTCAATATTAATAGTGCTTAAATAGTGCAACATAAAATCAACAATGGTTCAACACTTGTTTTATTAAATTGGTTGAATGGTTGTTGATTTAGTGTTACAAATACTATCTCAATAATATAGTGTTGTTTGGTTGTTGTTCAACAAAACAACACTTTTTATTTGCTTATTTTATTTTGTAGCAATCAATAGTAGGTTGACACTATGTAGTTGTGAATATGGTTTACGAAAGTTTGTTTGGTAATTAATTGGGATGTTTGTTTGGTTGAGCATATCCCATCGTGTTTTTTTCAACCTTTAAGTTATTAGCAATGTTTCATCTTGTTGTTTGTTTGTTTGTTTGTTTGTTTGTTTGTTTGTTTGTTTGTTTGGGAGGTTGTTAATTGTTTAGATTAGTGTAAAAGCTATTGCGACTCACTAGTTTTTACCACCCATTTATCTGCTTACATCATGCCCTAAAACAAGTAAAATAAGTAAATGAGGGAATCCTCATTATTAAATCAGATTAATATCATATTTTTAACCATTAAACTTAAACAATGTTCTTTTAACGAGAATAAAACAACATAAAATCAATAAATGACAAGCAACAACCAAAGAGCCGAATTACAAAATCAAATATGGAAAATAGCCAACGATGTGCGTGGTTCTGTAGATGGATGGGATTTCAAACACTTCGTATTAGGAACCCTTTTCTACCGTTTCATTAGTGAGAATTTCAGTAATTACATTGAAGCTGGTGATGAAAGCATAAATTATGCAGAACTACCAGATTCGGTTATAACTCCTGAAATAAAAGAAGATGCTATTAAAACAAAAGGATACTTCATTTATCCTAGTCAGTTATTTATAAATATTGCTAAAGGTGCTAACGATAACGAAAATCTAAACACAGATTTAGCCGCTATATTTTCAGCTATAGAAAGTTCTGCAAATGGCTATCCATCAGAACAAGATATAAAAGGTTTATTTGCAGACTTTGATACCACAAGCAACCGATTAGGAAACACCGTAGAAAATAAAAACAGCCGTTTGGCAGCTGTTCTAAAAGGTGTAGAAGGTTTAAAACTAGAAGGTGAATTTGAAGATAGTGAAATAGACTTATTTGGTGATGCCTATGAGTTTCTAATCTCTAATTATGCAGCCAATGCAGGGAAGTCTGGTGGTGAGTTTTTTACACCGCAAACGGTATCTAAGTTAATTGCTCAATTGGCAATGCACAAGCAAGAAAAAGTAAATAAAATTTATGATCCTGCAGCGGGTTCTGGTTCGTTGTTGTTGCAAGCTAAAAAACACTTTGATAATCATATTATAGAAGAAGGTTTTTATGGGCAAGAAATAAACCATACCACCTACAACTTAGCACGTATGAATATGTTTTTACATAACATAAACTACGATAAGTTTCATATAGTTTTAGGGAACACCCTAGAAAACCCACAATTAGGCGACGACAAGCCTTTTGATGCCATTGTATCTAATCCACCATATTCTATAAAATGGAAAGGTAGTGACGACCCAACGCTTATTAACGACGACCGTTTTGCTCCTGCAGGTGTATTAGCACCTAAATCGAAAGCAGATTTTGCCTTTGTATTACACGCTTTAAGCTATTTGTCTAGTAAAGGTAGAGCGGCTTTGGTATGTTTTCCTGGTATTTTTTACCGTGGTGGTGCAGAGCAGAAAATTAGAAAGTATTTAGTAGATAACAATTTTGTAGAAACGGTAATTTCTCTTGCGCCTAATCTGTTTTTTGGCACTTCTATAGCTGTAAACATCTTAGTGCTGTCTAAAAGTAAAATCGATACCAAAACACAGTTTATAGATGCTACGAGTAAAGATTTCTTTAAAAAAGAAACCAACAACAATGTATTAGTAGATACCCATATCGAAAACATTATGAAAATGTTCGATACTAAAGAAGAAGTTGCACACGTAGCCACTACTATTGATAATTCTAAAATAGCCGAAAACGATTACAACCTATCGGTAAGTTCTTATGTGGAAGCTAAAGATACGCGTGAAATAATAGATATTACTGAGTTAAACAAAGAAGTAGCTATCACAGTAAAAAAAATAGACCAACTACGTGCCGATATTGATAGCATAGTAAACGAAATTGAAGCATGAGCAAGTTAGAAAAATTATTGGAAGGTGTTGGTGTTGAGTGGAAAACTTTAGGGGGTATTTCTGAAATATATGGAGGGTTAAAAGGTAAAAGCAAAGCTGATTTTACAGATGGAAATGCTAAATATGTGTCATATAAGAACATATTTTATAATATTGAAGTTGATTTTGATATACTTGATGCAGTAAAAGTTACTTCTGATGAAAATCAATATGAAGTGAAATATGGAGATGTGCTATTTACTGTTTCATCAGAAATAGCAATAGAAGCTGGTATGTCTTCCGCTGTTACTAATAAGTCGGATGTTAAGGTATTTTTAAATAGTTTTTCTTTTGGACTAAGATTCAATTCTGATATTCATGTTTTACCTGAATTTTCAAAATATCTATTTAGAAGTCATTTTATGCGCAAGGAAATAGCTAAAACAGCAAATGGAGTTACACGTTTTAATGTTTCTAAAAAAAGTTTTAAAAAACTTCAAATCCCAATCCCACCACTTAAAATCCAAAAAGAAATAGTTCGTATTTTAGATACCTTTACCGAACTTACTACCGAACTTACTACCGAACTTACTGCACGTAAAAAACAGTACAGCTATTACCGTGAGCAATTACTAACTTTTGAGGATAGTGAGTTTGAAATTTTAGGAAACTTAGCTGAAAACCTTGATTCAAAGAGAAAACCAATTGCAAGTGGATTAAGAGAGTCAGGTGATATTCCTTATTATGGAGCATCTGGCATTGTAGATTATGTTAAGGATTATATTTTTGACGGAGATTTTTTACTTATATCGGAAGATGGTGCAAATTTAACAGCAAGAAAAACTCCCATTGCATTTAGTATTAGCGGTAAAAATTGGGTAAACAATCACGCTCATGTATTAAAATTTGACACATATGCCGAACGTAGATTTGTAGAATATTATTTGAATAGTATTGATTTGACCCCATATATTTCTGGAGCAGCACAACCTAAACTAAACAAGAGAAATCTAAACAGTATAAAAATCCCAAACCCTTCTAATGAAGAAAAGCAACGCATCGTAACTATCCTAGATAAATTCGACACGTTTACAACTTCCATAAGCGAAGGTTTACCAAAAGAAATAGACTTACGTAAAAAACAATACGAGTATTACCGTGAAAAGTTGTTAACGTTTCCAAAACCAGAATAATAATGAGCACCTACAAAACCATAGCAGAATCTAACAATTTTATAGTTTTAGACAAGTACACTAAGTTTTCAGAACTAAATGAAGCACCTGCAGGTTACCAAACAGAGGCAGATTTAGAGAAAGAACTCGTAAAAGATTTAACAAATCAAGGTTATGAGTATGTAAAACACTTAACCACACCAACAGCAATGTTGGCAAATGTGCGTGTACAATTGCAAAATCTAAACAATATGCAGTTTACAGATAAAGAATGGGAGCGTTTTGTAATAGAGTATTTAGATAAACCAAGTGATAACCTAGTAGATAAAACAAGAAAGTTACACGATAATTATATTCACGATTTTGTTTTTGATGATGGACATATTCAAAACATCTATTTAGTAGATAAAAAAAATGTGGTTCGTAATAAATTACAGGTTATTTCTCAGTTCGAGCAAACAGGTACACAAGCCAATCGGTATGATGTTACCATTTTAGTAAATGGCTTGCCTTTAGTTCAAGTAGAAGTGAAAAAACGAGGGGTTGCTATTCGTGAGGCTTTTAATCAAGTACACCGCTACACCAAAGAGAGTTTTAATACGTCAAACTCATTGTTTAAATTCTTGCAAATATTTGTAATATCTAACGGTACAGACAGCCGTTATTTTGCCAATACCGTAGAACGTAATAAAAATAGTTTCGATTTTACAATGAATTGGGCAAAGGCAGATAATTCATTAATTAAAGATTTAAAAGATTTTACAACCACTTTTTTTGATAAACGTACACTTTTAAACGTATTACTTATCTATTCGGTGTTTGATGTTAGTGATGTCTTGTTGGTAATGCGACCGTATCAAATTGCTGCAACAGAAAGAATCCTATGGAAAATAGAAAGCTCTTTTAATTCAAAAAGTTGGGCAACAACAGAAAGTGGTGGGTTTATTTGGCATACTACAGGCTCTGGTAAAACATTAACAAGTTTTAAAGTAGCAAGATTAGCAACAAAACTAGATTTTGTAGATAAGGTGTTTTTTGTGGTAGATAGAAAAGATTTAGATTTTCAAACCATGAAAGAATACCAACGCTTTTCGCCAGATAGTGTGAATGGTTCCGATAGTACAGCGGGTCTTAAAAGAAATATAGATAAAGAAGATAATAAGATTATTGTAACCACCATTCAAAAGTTGAATAATTTGATGAAAGGTGAAAATGATTTAGCTATTTATAAAAAACAAGTCGTCTTTATTTTTGATGAAGCACACCGCTCGCAATTTGGTGAAGCTCAAAAAAACTTAAAAAAGAAGTTTAAAAAATACTATCAATTTGGTTTTACAGGAACGCCTATTTTTCCTGAAAATGCTTTAGGTTCAGAAACAACCCAAAGTGTATTTGGTACAGAACTACATTCTTACGTTATTACAGATGCTATTAGAGACGAAAAAGTACTAAAGTTTAAAGTAGATTATAATAATGTACGCCCTAAGTTTAAAGGGGTTGAAACAGAACAAGACTTAAAAAAACTATCAGGAGCAGAAAATAAAAAAGCCTTATTACACCCAGTGCGTATTACGGAGATTTCGCAATACGTTTTAAAACATTTCAGACAAAAAACACATCGTACAAAAGGAACTAACAACGGTTTTAACGCCATGTTTGCCGTAAGTAGTGTAGATGCCGCAAAATGTTATTATGAAGAATTAAACACCCTTCAAAAAGATAGTGATAAGCCTTTAAAGATAGCAACCATCTTTTCCTTTGCAGCAAATGAAGCACAGGGGGCAATAGGAGAAATACAAGATGAAACCTTTGAGCCTACAGCAATGGATACCAGTGCTAAAGAGTTTTTAACAGCAGCTATTAACGATTATAATGCGATGTTTAAAATGAATTATGGTATTGATAGCAAAGGCTTTCAAGACTATTACCGTGATCTTGCAAAAAAAGTTAAAAATAAAGAAGTCGATTTATTAATTGTAGTAGGGATGTTCTTAACAGGTTTTGATGCACCTACTTTAAATACCTTATTTGTAGATAAAAATCTACGTTATCACGGTTTAATGCAAGCGTTTTCACGTACCAACCGTATTTATGATGCTACTAAAACGTTTGGAAATATTGTAACTTTTAGAGATTTAGAACAAGCCACAATTGATGCTATCACGCTTTTTGGTGATAGCAACACAAGAGATGTGGTACTAGAAAAAAGCTATAAAGAATACTTAGAAGGCTTTACAGATATTGCCACAGGAAAAGCACGTCGTGGTTATGTTGAAGTGATAAAAGAATTAAATGAAAAATTCCCTAATCCAGATGAAATTGTAACAGAAAAGGATAAAAAAGAATTTTCTAAACTGTTTGGAGAATATTTGCGAGTAGAAAATATACTTCAAAATTACGACGAATTTACAAACCTGAAAGCTTTTCAATCTGTAGACATAAACGATCCCATAGCTGTAGAAACGTTTAAAGACACGCACTTTGTTTCAGATGAAGACATTTCAGTAATGAAAGGTATAGAATTACCTGCTGAAAGAACCATTCAAGATTATCGTTCTACTTATAATGATATTCGAGATTGGTTACGACGAGAAAAACAAGGAAACGAAGCAGAAGAATCTGGTATCGATTGGGATGATGTGGTTTTTGAAATAGATTTATTAAAATCTCAAGAGATTAACTTAGATTATATTCTGGAATTAATTTTTGATCACAATAAGCAAACGAAGAATAAAGAAGAATTAGTAGATGAAATAAGACGTGTAATTCGTGCAAGTATTGGGAATAGAGCAAAAGAGAGTTTAGTTGTTGATTTTATCAATGAAACAGATCTAGATAATATAAAAGAAAAAGCTACTATTATAGATGATTTTTATGCGTATGCAAAAGTAAGACAGAAAAAAGAAGCAGCAGAATTAATTACAGAAGAGACCTTAAACGAATCAGCAGCAAAACGTTATATTTTGGCATCTTTAAAACGTGAGTATGCAAGTGAAAATGGTACAGAGTTAAATTCTATTCTACCTAAAATGAGTCCTTTAAATCCGCAATATTTAACAAAAAAGCAGAGTGTTTTTCAAAAGATTGTTGCGTTTATAGAAAAGTTTAAAGGAATTAGTAAAGAGCTATAAAAGAAGGGTAATAATTAAATTGTATGCATTTATATAACTTAAAGTCAAAAGAATCGATTAGTATTTTAAAAGAGAAACCTTTTAAATTAGAAAGAGAAATACAAACACTCTTCGAAAATAATTTAAATGAGTTAATGGATTTGCAATTAGTAAAGTCTGAGTTTTTTATAAAAAATAAACGTATAGATACATTAGCCTATGACGTTCAATCAAATGCATTTATTATAATTGAATATAAGCGCAGTAAAAATATAAGTGTAGTAGATCAAGGTTTTACATATTTAAGTTTAATGCTTGAGAATAAAGCAGATTTTATAGTTGAGTATAACGAAACACTAAAACAAAATTTAAAGCGTACAGATGTAGATTGGAGTCAAACAAGAGTAGTATTTGTATCTACAAGTTTTACAGAAAACCAAAGAACAGCAACAAATTTTAAAGATATAGCTATTGAGTTGTGGGAAGTAAAACGCTATGAAAACAATTTAATAAGTGTAAATCAAATTAAGAAAAGTAAATCAGCTGAAAGTATAAAACCTATTACATCAAGTAATACACAATTAGAAGCAGTTACAAAAGAGATAAAAGTATATACTGAAGAATTTCATTTAGATAATTATCCAGATAAAGTAAAAGAGCTTTACGAAACCTATAAAGATGCTATTTTAGCTTTAGCAGATGATATTGAGTTAGAGCCTAAAAAACTGTACATAGCATTTAAAAAGGATAAAAATATAGCTGATATTGTTACTCTTAAAAAAGGAATTAAACTATTTATCAATCTACAAAAAGGTAAGCTTGAAGATCCTAAAAATCTAATGCGTGATGTATCAAATACAGGACATTGGGGGAATGGAGATTATGAATTAGTAATAACTAATAATGATAATTTAGAGTATATTTTATACTTAATTAAACAAGCAATATAATTGTAATGTTAGTTTAATAACAATCTTTATTTAAATTTAAAATATTTATCCTTTCTAGTTAACAAAAACTATTAATTATGTCAATTCCTTTAACTCAAGAAAATTTAATTCATAAATCAGGTTTTAATCCAACACAGGGTGTTATTAAGCCTATGCGGAAAAAGTACTATAGAGTACTTACTGAATCTGTTGGTGGTGATGCGCCTAAAGATGTAATTAGATTTTATCAATATGGTAAAGGACAAGTGATAAGTCCAAAAAGCTGGCCAAAATATATTGCCAAAATCGGGCATAAGTGGTATCCAAATGAAAGCATAACAGAACATTTTCTTACAAGTGTAGGTAAATCATTTGGTATTGACATTGCAAATTCTCAATTGATTTATGCAGAAGGGTATGTTAGGTTTTTAAGTGAACATTTCCATAACGAACATCAATCTTTAGTGCATGGTGCTAATATTCTTTCCAGATACCTTTCTGAAAAAGACAATAAATGGATTGACGATTTAGATAATCAAAGGATTTTAAAAGGTGAGATAAATATTGAAGATGTAATTACTGCTTTAAAAGATGTATTTCCAGATAATAATATATTAGACGGCTTTATAGACATGCTTTTGTTCGATTGTCTTACAGGTAATAATGATAGACATTACTATAATTGGGGTGTAATTACACATATAAAAAACAAGCATGAACCATACTATTCACCTATTTATGATACTGCTAGAGGACTTTATTGGAATTTAGATGAAAATTTTATACTATCTTTGCATAATGAATCACCCATACAACAAAATAAAAGGATTGAAAAATACGTTAATAAATCAGTACCTAAGATAAGCATACCAGGTAATGTAAAGTGTAACCATTTTCAACTTATAGAATATCTCAAAAACAACAACTATATCAATAAAAAACACATCAAACGATGGTCAGATAAAGCATGTTTGGAACAGTCTTTGAATACACTTAATAAAGATTTTGTGAAACATTTCACACCAAATAGACGTCTAATAATAAATAAAATACTTAAATTAAGGTTTCAAACGCTTAAAGGCATTATTCAATAACTATGTTAAAGCAATTTAAAAAATTCATCAAGTCTCAGTCCAAGGTAAAAGATTTACCATGTACTTATGAGCAAGTAAATCACAATCCTAAGTTTCAATTAAAATATCAAGATGATATTGTTGGTTACTTAAATTATTGTGATTCTGTTTGGGTTTTTGATTATTCTGATTGGTTTAAAAATCAAAATGATCTTCAACCGTTATTTGAATTTCCAACAAAAGAAAAGTCTTATAAATCGAATGTATTATGGCCTTTTTTCGAAAGTCGTATACCTTCAGTAAAACAACCTAAAGTACAAGACTATCTGGAAGCTCATCCATCAGATCGTGACAATAAAGTCAAACTATTGGAACATTTTGGTATAACCTCGGTTAATAACCCATATAAATTAATTATTAAAATTTAAAGAAAAAGGCGCTTATAGCGCCTTTTTTTGTGTTTATAATGTTTTATCTTTTTTAATTAGCAGTTTTTTTGTGTTAGTTTTTAAACTATTGTCTGGTTTATCAAATTATAAATAATGTCATCGTTTGTGTTAATGAAACTAATTAATCAGCTAAAATTTATAATCTAAAATTAATAGCATCTATTGATTTATCTATTATTTATTGAATTTAATTTTTTTAAAAAAAATAGTTATTAACATGGATATTGTCACCTATTTTGTCACCTAAAAAACAAAACGCCCTGAAATCAATGCTTCAGAGCGTTTAAAGTGGAGTCGGAGAGAATCGAACTCTCGTCCAAACAAGTAACCAAAAGGCTTTCTACACGTTTATTCTTTTCTTAGGTTTTCGATTAAAAGCTGGTTAAAGACAACCCACTTTTAACTTATCTTTTTTAGTTTCAACAAAGCATCAAAGCGCTACTAAGTCTATATTGACATTTTCGATGCCTCAAATGGAACGCTGTCAATCAAAGCTTTCCAGAGACATAAAGCTCGTACACCTTGTGTACCGAGGCTTAATCCTACTATAATTCGGATTAGGCAGCTAAAGCGTAGTTATTCTCGCCGATTAAAAAGTTGATCAAGTGTTTAACGAGTACAAAATCATTACTCGACGTGCTTACAATTTAATTAATCTCGCTGTCAAAACCAGTCGACCCCATTTTAATAAATTGTGTTATTTATTGGATTGCAAAATTACTAAAAATTATAATGCAAAGGTTGTACCATTTAAGATTTATAATAAACTTAAGATAATATTAAGTCATATTTTTTAAATTGAAATAAAAAGTAGAGATGATAAAAACAGGAACAGAAGTACAATGGGATTGGGGACACGGAACTGCTAAAGGAAAAGTAGAAGAAACCTACACTAAAAAAATAACAAAAACTATTAAAGGCACCAAAGTGACCAGAGAAGGGACTTCTGGTAACAAAGCGCTTTTTATAAAGCAATCGGATGGTGACTTCGTTTTAAAAAGCGAAAACGAAGTAAAGCGTGTATAGTAAATTTGATTTGCTAAACCCTAATATTAAAGGTAATTTAGCAAGAATAAATTTAGATATATGAAATTTGCAATTATAAAAGAACGTAAAAATCCACCAGATAGACGTGTCGTGTTTTCTCCTAATGACTTAAAAGATTTAAAAACTTCCTTTCCACAAGCTGAAGTAATTATTGAGGCATCGGACATTCGTGTGTTTAATGATGCCGAATATGAAAAAAATGGCTTTCAGATTTTTGATGACGTTTCAGATGCAGATGTTATGTTTGGTGTAAAAGAAGTGCCAATAGAAGCGCTTATTCCTAATAAAAAATATTTTTTCTTCAGTCATACAATAAAAAAGCAGCCCTATAATAGAGCGCTTTTAAAAGCTATTCTTGATAGGAATATTGAAATGTATGATCACGAAACTATTGTTAGACAAAATGGCGCAAGACTAATTGGTTTTGGACGTTATGCTGGTTTGGTAGGTGCTTACAACGGTTTTAGAGCCTTAGGACTTCGTGATAATTTATTTACACTACCTAAAGTAGAGCACTTGAAAGATTTAGATGAAGTAAAAAGCGAACTGGATAAAATTAAATTACCCAACATAAAAATTGTGCTTTCTGGTACTGGTAAAGTAGCTAAAGGCGCACAAGAAATTTTAGATCATCTTAAAATTAAGCAAGTCAGTGATGCGTTATATTTAACCTCTAATTTTACTGAGCCTGTTTATTGCTTAATTGATGTTATGGAATATAGTAAGCGTAAGGATGGTAAAGTTGGTAATAAAGGACAGTTTTATAAAGATCCTTCAGGTTACGAAAGTAATTTTATGCCTTATGCTAAACAAACAGACTTTTTTATAGCAGGTCACTTTTATGGTGATGGAGCTCCTTATTTATTTACAAGAGAAGAGGCAAGACATCCAGATTTTAAAATTAACTTAATAGCCGATATTTCTTGCGATATTGATGGACCTGTAGCATCAACAATCCGTCCATCCACTATTGCAGATCCTTTTTATGGTTATAATGTTAAAACTGAAAAAGAAGTAGCTTATAATGATAAAGATGCAATAACTGTAATGGCAGTAGATAATTTACCTTGCGAATTACCAAAAGATGCAAGTGAAGGTTTTGGAGAGATGTTTTTAAAACATGTTATTCCTGCGTTTTTTAATAATGATGCAGATGGTGTTTTAAAAAGAGCTAAAATTACCGAAAATGGTAAATTGACTAAAAGATTTAGTTATTTACAAAACTACGTAGACGGTAAAGAGTAATATCAAGTTAGGACTTTTTGGCCTTAATCTGTTACATTAATATAACCATTACAAAACTTAAAAGATGAAAAAACTAAAGTTTATAGTATCATTATTTGTTGTTTTATTAATTTTTTCTTGCGAAAAAGACAATAATATTCCGTTAAATCAACAACAAGTAGATGGTCAAGCTGGCAATCCTTTTTTAGAAAATTTTGGAGCATCTATGGATGCAAGATTTATAGGAAGGGTTATAAATGAAGAAGGAGACCCAATTATTGGAGCTAGTATTAACGTCGGCAATATGATGACTGTAACAGATGCAAACGGAGTATTTTCTGTGGAGTCTGCAACGGTTTATGAAAAATTCGCCTATATAAAAGCGTCTAAAGTTGGTTTTATTAATGGTTCTAGATCCTTAGTACCTACAAGTGGTGTCAACCAAGTAGACATTATGTTATTGGATGCCGATCCAAATGCTACAATTGGAGCAGGTCAACCTTTTAATATTGGCTTGCCAAACGGAACTTCTGTTAATTTTTCAGGTGATTTTGAAACTGAAAATGGTTTTGAGTATTTAGGAAATGTTCAGGTTGTTTTAAGACATTTAAATCCGGACAATGAGGCTATGGCTTTGCAAATGCCAGGAGCTTTAATAGCAGAAAATACGAGTGGTAATTTACAAGCTTTAGAAACTTATGGTATGATAGCTGTTAAGTTAATTGGAGAAAATGGTGAGGTTTTAAATATAGCAGAAGGTACCACTGCAGAATTATCTGTTCCTGTGCCAACTAATGCTACTAATCCTCCGGAAACAATACCATTATGGTATTTTGACGAAACATATGGATATTGGAAGGAAGAAGGTACAGCTGTTTTACAAGGTAATAAATACGTTGGAGAGGTATCCCATTTTAGTTTTTGGAACTGTGACATTGCTTTTGATACCGTTCAACTATGTATTACTGTAGTGGATGATAATAACAATCCTTTGCCTAATACCATTGTACAATTGCAACGCGAATCGGTATCTTGGACATCTGCAACTACAGGATACACTAATGTAAATGGTGAAGTTTGTGGTATTATTCCTGCTAACGAAACATTAACAGTAACCATTCCAGATTTTGGTTGTATTGATAATGATTATACTGAGAGTGTTGGACCGTTTGATATGGACACTAATCTGACCATAACAGTATCAGATAGCAATGCACAAACGACTAATGTAACTGGTGTTTTTAACGATTGTTCTGGCACTCCAGCTACAAATGGTTATGTCTTTTTAAATTATAATAATTCTGTTTCTATTATTCCAATAACCGACGGAACCTTAGATTTATCTATTGATTATTGTTTGACAGATACCGAGTATACCATGCAGTTTTTTGATATAACAAACAATCAATCTACAACTTTTGTAATAGGTAATTTTACAGTTCCTATAACAGATTTAGGTACGCTAATGTCTTGTACAACACTTTTGGATGCAGATGCAGATGGTGTGTTAGATTTTAATGAAGACTTAAATGCTAATGGCGATTATACTGATGATGATACAGATCAGGATGGTATACCTGATTATTTGGATACTGATGATGATGGTGATGGTGTTGATACTATTGATGAAGATTATGATAGTGATGGAGATCCAATGAATAACGATAGTGATGATGACTCTATACCAGATTATTTAGATAATTTAGATGTCTTAATTTACGCAACAGAGGTTTCAGGAACAGGTTGTATCCCATCATTAATTTACGATTTTGATAGTATTGTTTCAGAGGTTTATTTTGAATTAATTAATAATACGTATACTTTTTACTTAACTGAGGCTGATGCATTATCTGATGTTAATCCATTGGCTAGTCCTTTTATTGATGATGGTACCACTCAAATTATTTATGTAAAAGCGGTTAATACAATAACAAATCAATTTGATATTGCAGAAGTATACTTGTATCAGGAATATTTGGACACAGATGGTGATGGATTAACAGATTGCGAAGAGTTATCAGGTATTGATAGTGACCTTTCTATCTGTAATCCAAACGGTAATATAACAGATCCTAATGCAGCAGATAGTGATGGAGATGGTTTTGATGATTGTATTGAAGCTGGTAATGGTACTGATCCAAATGATGTCACTAGTGTCCCAACTAGCCCAAGTATAATTGTAAATGATCAAACGGTAACAGAAGGAGATATTGTGGAATATGCTTTTACTTTATCTAGTCCAGCAATCGATGATATTATTATTAATTTTGAAATTGTTTCTGATATTGTAGATTTTGATGATTATGAAATTGAAGGTATTTATGGTAATAACAATATTAATTTTACCATTGAAGCAGGTAGCTCAAGTGGTGTATTTGCAATTGTAATTACAGATGATACAGAAGTTGAAGGGACTGAAGATTTTACTGTCATAGGAACATTATTAAGTGGATCTGCAAGTGCGATAGGAGAAGCGACGATTTCAATTATAGATAATGATTAAAATTAATTTTATATTTAATTAGTATAAAAAAAAAAGCTTCCTAAAGGGAAGCTTTTTTGTTTGTAACATAATTTGTTTTTATGGCGTAATAACAGACACATAAAAACAATCCAAATACAATTGTAAATAGCCACGCTGTGTAATTTAAATTAGGGTTTAGCACTATAAATACTATTGTTTCTAATATAGTCCATGGTTTATTTAATACTTCCCAAGAATTAAATCTTAAAAAGCGACCTAAGTAAACTCCAAAACCAACTAATATAAATAACAACGGAATACTGAATGCAACAATATGTTTTTCGACGTAAGTCTTAAAAATAATTTCCATGGTCCAAACAGATTTAAAAAACAAAAGTAATCCGGTAATAGCAAACATGATGATAATTAACGTGTCTATCCAGAGTAAATGGTGACTACTATATTTTAGATGAAATAAGTCCGTAACTATATAAGGTGCGTTTGGTAAAAATAGTAACCATAGTATACTGTTAGTAATTAGAGTTGATGATTTTATGTGTTTAAGAGTTGCCAAATAACTACTTATTAAATAGGGTAGTCCTGCTAAAAATAAATTCCAAATTAAAAATAAATAGTAGTAATTATTAGTTAATTTAATTCTTATTAGTAATAGAGTTAAACTAAAAAAAGTTAGTAATATTATAGATAATATGGTTTGATATTCTGCCTGAATGATTCGTTTAATTGTTTTCATTAGTGATGTAATTTATATCTATAAAATAGATAGTGATAATGCCTAATGTATATGCAACTAAGTCTGCTATACTAAAGTGACTGCCAAGCACGATTGAGGCTATTTTGTTATGTTTTAAATGTAATGTTTCAAGTAGATTTGTAAGTTGGGCAAACTCAATACAAAAAGAGATGGCTAATGCCCAAATTGAAGCCTGAATACAATGTATTTTAAAAATGCTTTTTAGGCCACAATAGACTAATATAGAAGCTAGAAAATCGCCAACTGTAAATCGTATAAAACCATTTTTTAAGTAGTATGCAATTGCAATTTCTGTTAATAGTATAACTAGTGTTAGCGCTAAAAATTTAGTGTCAATTTTTACTGTCATTACAAGCTTATTTTTGGACCCAAAAACTTAGGTTGTGTATTAATAATAACATCTATAATTGCTTTGGTACGTGCTAAGTACTCTCTTGCTTTGGTGCGTAAATCATATCGCCTTTTTACATCTTTAGCGTTAAAGGCAATAACGTTTAAATTATAGTGTTGTGCTAAATATGTGGCACGTTGGTTATGAAATTTTTGTGAGATTATTGTAAAACTATCCAAACCAAATATTTTGTTGGCTCTAATAATAGAATCTAATGTTCTAAATCCAGCATAGTCTAATATTATCTTATCTTCAGGAATACCAAGATTGATAAGGTCTTGTTTAAATGTTGAAGGTTCGTCATAATAACTAGTACTGTTATCTCCACTAATTAAAATACGTTCAACTTTTTTATTTTTGTAAAGTAAATAAGCAGCTTCCAAGCGGTATTTGTAATATAAGTTTATAGTGTTATTACTTGTGTATTTGCTGGTGCCAAGTAATAAACCTACCTGGTTTTTAGGAATTGCGTTTACGTCATTATAAAGTTTGTCTTTAGCTTTATAATTAATGTAAAAGTGCGCCATAAAAATGGCGAGTACCATTATAGTTATGGCAATAATTATAAGTTTGATATAGGTTTTCATTTTAATTATTTAGATTAATAAATATAGAGCTTCTTAAAGTGCTAACTGAGGTGTTTAGTAATCCTTTATAATTTAGATTGTAAAAGACATTTGCATTTTTGCCTATGCGATACGATTTTATATAATACTTCCAATATTCTGGTAATATTATGGAGCCTATAGTAATCACGCCAAACAAGTATATGCTGCGTTTACCATTACCAAAGCAAAGGTACTGTAAGGCTATTTCGTCTTTCTCAGTGGTATTATAGCCAGTCATTACGTGGTAGGCGTCGTGACGTTCTACTTTTGGAATTAACTCAAACCCATTGTGTTGTAAAAACAGGCCTAAATGATAACCAAAGGTGTCTTTTGGAAATTGTAGTAATTGTTGTTTTTTTATATGCCAAGGTTTGTTTTTTTTGAAGTATTTGGTGTAAATATGTTGTGTTATTTTAAATAACCATGCGATTAATTGTTTACGTTGTGTTTTCATATTTTCAAAGTGCTTTGTTTTTCAAAGTAAATAGATAAAAAAATAGATAAAAAAATAGATTACTGTTTTTTGATTAATTTTTCAAGTGCATTGATGTGTTTTTTAAATTCGGCTTGACCTAACTTAGTAACACTATAGCGAGTGTTTGGTTTACGATCTATAAATTGTTTTTCTACAGTGATATAATCTGCTTTTTCTAATGCTTTAGTGTGACTTGCTAAATTACCATCTGTCGCATCTAATAACGCTTTTAGGGTTTTAAAATCTGCGTACTCATTTACCATTAAAACAGACATAATTCCTAGCCTAATCCTATGGTCAAATACTTTATTTATGTTGGTTATTATACTCATTTTATATTATGCGAAAATAGGAATCTTTGCTAATTAATCTGTTATCATAAACTTTTTAACTTTTGCTACCACATTGTTTTTAAAAGTGATTTGTAAACTATGAAATTGAACACCTAAGCCTGCACTAGATATTCCTAAATCATAAACCCACTGATTATCACTAGTACTATTAGAAGGATTTCCTAGAAGCGTAACAACTTCGGACTTGTTTTTTAGTTTTAAAATTTGATTATTAATTATGTCATCTCTCATTTTATATCTTGATGTTGTTTCTGTACGCCATTTTTGTTCATTAAATGTAGACTCTGGTATATACTCTATATAACTTATCAATAATAATATTAAACCATAATACGCTAAAGGAGTAATAATGATACTTATAACTATAGCTGTGATTTTGGTTTTTTATTGTACTTTTTTACAACCCATAAAGTCGTATAAAATATTATTATTGCTATGATTGTTAATATAATCGGAACTTCAATACTCATTTTTTATCGTATTTAAAATGCATATAAGTACCATAGATAATGTGCATAAAGCCAAAACCAATAACCCAAATCCAAAAGCCATAACCAGGATAAAGTGTTGCTATAAGTCCCAAAATAATTTCGGTATAGCCCAAATATTTTATGTTTCCAATACTATATTTAGAGGCATTTATTAATGCCAAACCATAAAATATTAGCATTAAACCACCTGTTTGACCATAGCGACCTTGGCTAAGTATTATTAAAATATATAAACCACCAACGACTAACGGAATTAGAAAATTAAATATTAATCGTCTTGATGAGGTGTCCCAAATTTTTTCGCCATTTGCTTTTGCTTTTTTTGTAGTTAAATAAATACCAGTAACAATACTTAAAAAAGCAACCATAAGTAGTATAAATAATATGGTTTTAAAAACCCATCCATCCAATAATAATGTACCATAACTATAAGTGGTTACGTAATAATAGGTCATTGCAGCTCCTACAAGTGCATAGATACCAGCTAAAATTCCAGATAAACCACTTAGCGAAATAAATCTAGAAGACTTATTCATAAGGTTTTTAATCTCGCTGATATCTTTTAAATAATCTTTGTCGTTCATAATTAAAGTACTTTGAATTACAAAGTAAGTTTAATTAATTAGAATATAAAAGTTAAAGGTTTATTAATTTTCATTTTAACATTTGCCCAATGCATGGTTTATTTTTCATAAATTTATAATCTAACCAATTTAAATCAAATAAATCATGGCATTAACAGGATTACTATTAGACATTGCTAACATTTCTGGAGGCTCATTATTAGGATTAGCTACTTTAGATAAATGGGATGGTGAAGCTAATTTTTTTAATAAAATTGCAGGTGTTTTAGCACCTTTTCAAACCGTTATTGGTGGCGCACTTATTGTGTTGCCTATTTTAATTATACTAGGAGGAGGGTTTGGTATTTTTAGTGTTGTAAGTATTATTGGAGGTATATTATTGTTAACTCACGTATTTGGAAAAGTACCTGCTTTAGAAGAGACATTAAGAAAAATATCAGACAAGTTAATGCCTTTTAAAGCTATTATAGGTGTAGCATTATTAGCTATTGGTGTGCTTAGCTTACTACATATATTATAGAAAAAAGTGAATCCTGCAGCGCATTATATTTTAAAACAACCAGAACCCTATCGTTCTATATTATTGCATTTGCAGGTTATTATTGAGCATACAATACATAACTTTGAATTAAAGTACAAATGGAGCATTCCGTTTTATTACGTAAACGGAATGCCATTTTGTTATTTAAATGCCAGTCATAAAAAACAATTTGTTGATTTGGTTTTTGTTAAAGGCAATCAATTAACTGTTTTTAAGACACATCATGTTATTGAAAACAGGAAAAAAATGATATCATTAAGATATAAGTCTTTGGACAAAATAGATGATACCGTAATTAATGCTGTATTGCAAGAAGCTTTAACGTTGCAATAGACTATAGTCTAAAGCGTCCGCCAATTGAAAAAACACGTTGTAAAAACCAAAAATGTTGCGACGCACTCTCATTAGCATTACTTGTTGTTCTAATATCTGGCATATTAATAAAGCCACCTCTTAAATCTGTTTGAATAAAAAAGTATTTAAAAAAGGTAAGGTTTAAACCTACAGTTGCAGAAAATCCATATCCAGATAAATGAAACTCGTCATAAGTATCTTTACCTAATAATGTCGTATTAGATTTAGGGTATAACACTCCAGCACCAAGACCTTCAGTAATATTTAATTGAAATTTATCAGTGTTATTAATTTTAAAGATAGAAGAAATATCATCAAATCTATTTAACTCTAAATACACGTAGTTTAACCCATTGGTATGTTCAAATTTTAAAAAGTCTTCTGAAACAACATACTCACTTCCATCAAATTCTTGGTTAAATACGCTACCTTCTTCATCTGCAGGAAGGTTAACATAACCTGTAACATTCTGGCTACGATTTCTGTTCATTACATATTTCATATGATCTACACCAAGTGAAATATTGTATTTGTCAGAAATAAAATAACCAGCTTTAAAATTAGTTTGTGGTATGGTCATTCTCGTTGGATTAATATAATCTATATGCCAACCTTTAGGTTTATCTTCGGCAGTAGCGTTGTCAATAGTGAAGTCGTAACCATCACCTTTAAACCTAATGTCAGATTCAGAAAATGTTTCTCTGTTTCCTCCCCAACTGATATAAAATTTTCCTTTATTGTTGGCAGTGTATTTTTGTAAGTCAGTATTATCCTGAGCAAATGTCAGTGTTGACAATAGGGTAAGACTTACTAAGGCTATTGACCTTAGTAATATTTGTTTCATTTGTTATTATGTTTAAGGGATGTTATAGGCTATTTATAGTCTTTCTAATAGCAGTTAAGTTAGTTAATAAAGCTTCTAGATTATCTAAGTGAAGCATGTTAGCACCATCACTTTTAGCATTTGCAGGATCAAAATGAGTTTCAATAAATAAACCATCTACATTATTTACAATTCCAGCACGAGCAATAGTTTCAATCATATCAGGTCTTCCACCTGTTACACCAGCACTTTGATTTGGTTGCTGTAAAGAGTGTGTGACATCTAAAACAGTTGGTGCATATTGGCGCATTGTTGGTATACCTCTAAAATCTACAATCATATCTTGGTAACCAAACATAGTTCCACGATCTGTAATCCAAGCTTTGTCGCTTCCAGCATCTTTTACTTTTTGTACAGCATGCTTCATTGCTTCAGGACTCATAAATTGTCCCTTTTTAAGGTTAACAACCTTACCTGTTTTAGCAGCAGCAACGACAAGATCTGTTTGACGTACCAAAAATGCAGGAATCTGTAAAACATCTACATATTGTGCAGCCTTTGCAGCATCACTAACTTAGTGAATATCTGTAACCGTTGGAATGTCAAATTTTTCAGACACTTTAGCTAAAATCTCTAAAGCTTTTTCGTCACCAATACCTGTAAAACTGTCAATCCTACTTCTATTAGCTTTTTTAAAACTACCTTTAAATACGTAAGGTATTTCTAACTTATTAGTAATAGTAACAACTTTTTCGGCTATTCTGTAAGCCATTTCTTCGCCTTCAATAGCACAAGGACCACAAAGTAAAAAAAAGTTATTGCTAGCTGTATGTTTAATTTTAGGGATATCTTGAAGTGTCATATTTGTAATAATTTATCCTGCAAAGATAAGTTAATTTTCAGAAGATAATAGACTTGTATTAGGTCTTAACATTTGTTTGATTTTACTATTTGTATGATTGCGGTAATACATGGCTAGGCTAATAAAAATCAATACACTTAAAATAACCGTATAAATAATAGATGTTAGGTTAGGTTCTATTTGTAAAACACTTAAATATGGCGAAAATATATACTTACAAATAATACTAAGGGTAAGTGCTATAATAATTGAAACTGCTAAAATCTTAAAGGCAATAGCATGATATACTTTTGCTATTTGTACTTTAGAATATCCTAAAAAATGAAGTTGTGTTATGGTTTGCTTATTTTTTAGAATAAGTAAATTAATGTTGGTAATAACAAGGTATATGGATAAAACGGTTATTAGTAAGCCAATACCTAAAACAATGCTTAATATTAATTTTAAGACATAGCTAAGTTTTGAATTTTGAACATCGTTGGATAAGTAATTGTATTTTTTTGAAGCTAAAAATTCCAATAATTTAGGGTCAGATGGATTAATAACATCAAGTATAATACGGGATATTTTATTTGCCTTTAAAGGACTTAATTTTTTATTGGTATAGTTTAAAAAGGATTCTGGAACTAAAATAGAATTTATTTTTTCTGAAGCATCTAAAATATACGCACGATAATTTTCTGTTTTATGTGTTCCGGATAACGTCAAGTCTATAGGGACTTGTCTAATTATTTTCTCGTTAACTTGTGGTAATCCAGAGCTAGTTGCATATCCAAAATTATATAAATTAATATAGTTTTTAGGAATAATAATTGGCACTTCTTTATCTCCTGGTTGCCATTTCCAATCTTCATTGGTAATGTCAATAAACTCATCTGATACAGCCTCTAAAAACATTTCGGTTGATATTCCTGCATGATTAGGAAACGTAACACTTGCCAAAACACGATAAGTACCATGTGTAAAACCACCTGTTTTATTAATAAAAGGTTGTGAGTTTAACTCAGTAATTTCATCAGATGTAAAAGCATTATCACGTCCTAAGTCCTTATATATTATTAAATTTTGGTTACCTAATAAGTCGTTTTTAGAATTAAAGATGGATTGTGTGTCAACTAATAATTGAACTACAATTAATAAAATACCTAATCCTAAACTAGAGCTTAGCGCAAAAAATAATAGCTGTGATTTATGGACCTGTTTTTTTAAAAGTTGATTAATCATAATAATATTGTTTTAGTGTAGTCAATATTATATGTGTCTCCTAAACTAGCAATTATTAGGGTTGCTTGGTTAGCAGCAACTTCTTTATTTACAAGCGTGATGGCATTTGTAATTTGAGTCTTATCAATATGGCTAAAGGGTTCGTCAAGTAGTAATAATTTAAAAGGTTGACATAATGCTCTGATAATAGCAATACGTTGTTGTTGACCGTAAGACAGGGTTTCAGCTTTTTTATGTGCTAATTGGTCGACCTCTAATTGTGACATCATCTCCAAGATTTCAGTCTCAGTTTTATGATTTGTAAGGGTGTTTTTTAACTGAATATTTTCTAAAGCAGTCAGTTCTGGAAACAATTTTAATCCCTGAAATACTATAGCGATTTGTTGCTTTCTAATAGTTGTCCAATCAGTATCTGTGAATGACGAAATTGAGGTGTCGTTAAATAAAATAGAGCCAGAGTATCTATTATTTAAACCGTACATAAAATTAAATAACGAGCTTTTTCCGCTTCCTGACACAGCTTTAACTAAGTATTTAGAATTAGGTTGAAACTCAAAATTTTTACTCCAGACTTCTGACGAAGCTGGAGTAAAATAATCTGGTACTATGGATTGTATTTTGACTTGCACTTAGTCTAGTTTGATTCTGTAGATTCGATAACGGTTTCTTCAATTTCTATTTCATCCTCATCCTCATCTTTATTACTGTTTTCATATATAGTACTCATAGTTTTTGCTACTTCGTCACCATATAAAATGGTCTGTATTAATGAGTTTTTGTTTCCTTTAGTATAAGTAAAAGATTCGCCTCCATCTGTGTCAATAAAATAATGGTTTTCGCCATAATATTTTGTATAAATCTCACTGCTTTTTTCTGAAATTTCATCCATAGCTGTATCGTTTCCATATCTATTATAACTACTATAAGGATTGTAAATATTGCCTAAACTTTTTGTAAAGTCATTGCTAAGTTGTGCAATGTTTCCTTTTGTGTAAAGGTAAACGCTGTGTGATAATTTATCTTTATGTTTAAAGTCGCTTAAATTGTTGGCAAGTTTTCCGTTACTACTTATTTCATCAGCTTTACTTTGGTCGTTTGTAAAAAAGATATAATCTTCTGTAATAACCATAAAAGTACTACCGTCTATTTTAAAATAATTGGAGTTTAAGGTTTCTATTTGTGCACCTTTATTTTTTACAATATTAAAAAATTGGTTAAATTTATCTTTGTCTTTTATGGCAATTGTACCATACATATTTGGTGTTTTTTTATCTATAATTGTATAGGTTTCTTCGTCAGTAAAATAATTGTAATCGTATAGCGTGTCTTTTACTGTTTTACCCTCAGTCATAGCAAACATTAGCGAGCCATCAAATATTTTAGAAAAAGATGTAACGTCCATACCTAGTTCTTTTTCTGTTTCACTGTTGGATTTTTTTATGTTTTTTCTTAACTCTTCTCTAGCTTGGATAGGTAAAGTTTTGTTGTCTTGTAGACTTAAAATATGCTCGTATAAGTTTTCAGGATCAATAGATAATTTTGCAAATAACAATGGGTTATCAGGTAATGCATTAAGCATAGACTTATCGTAGGACGTAGACATCCATTTTTTATAACCAATTAATGATTTAAAATCATCATTTAATTTTAAATTGGTTTTAGTGTATATGTGGTCTTGCTCAAAGCTACCATAATAAGATAGGTTGTTGTTTTCTAGATTAACATCTAAACCAGCAAAAGTATTTAATATTCCATCAAAAGCATCACCTAATGGTGTTGAGGTAATATGTAGTCCCATGTCTTGTTTAGTGTCAAAAAAGGCATCAAAATAGTTGGTTGCTAATATGCAATCTTCTCTTTTTAATGTGGTAAGGTCTTTTAATTCTGCAGCAGCATAATTATTTGCACCAATAATTAAAGCGGTTTTACCATTCCATCCAATTGCAATTTCTTTATTTGCGTAAATAGTAAATTCTTGATCTTTACCAACATTAGTTTCTTTTTCTAAATTAGGAACTTCATCAATCATTGGTTGTATAAAGGCTTCAAAAGACGCTGCATCCTTAATAGGTAATATTAATCCACCAACACCAGATAGTCTTTTAAACGTACCAAAGCCTAAAATATATTCTTTTCTAAAGGTTTTATCTAAATTATCTTTTGATAGTAACTCTTGCACAAAACGCTTAATCTCTTTGGGTGCTTTATCTTCAATAAGCGTATTAATGTTTAATTGATTAAAGTCTAAATCTTTACTTTTTTCTGACAGCGATTTTATATTAACATACATAACACCAACAGCGTCTTTTGGTACAAAGTATGATTCTTCAATTTTTTTACTACAACTAGCAAATAATAATACGATAAGTAATACAGAGATGATTTTTTTCATGATGTGGTGATAATGGTTTTTAAGTCGTTGATTAATAAGAATACAAAACTAATGATATATTGTTTTTGAAGAAATTTATTGGTTTAAATTACAAATGTTTTCTTTAAATAGGCCTAACTATCTGTGTCTGTTAAGTTCAAAAAGTTACAATTTTTTAAAATGAATTTGTCAAATATAAATTAAAACGCTTTTTTATATAAAAAATGAGTACCTTTGCACGCTTAAAATAAGGCACAATTATGGCTAATATTAAAAACATTGCAATTATTGCACACGTTGACCACGGAAAAACGACGTTGGTTGATAAAATCATGTACCATTGTCAACTGTTTCGTGAAAACGAAAACACAGGAGACTTAATTTTAGATAATAACGATTTAGAACGTGAACGTGGAATTACGATTACATCTAAAAACGTATCAGTTATTTATAAGGATACTAAAATTAACATTATTGATACACCTGGTCACGCCGATTTTGGAGGAGAAGTAGAGCGTGTATTAAACATGGCAGATGGTGTTGTGTTATTAGTTGATGCTTTTGAAGGTCCTATGCCTCAAACGCGTTTTGTATTACAAAAAGCGATTGACTTAGGGTTAAAGCCTTGTGTGGTTGTAAACAAAGTTGATAAAGAAAACTGTACTCCAGATGAAGTACATGAAAAAGTTTTTGATTTAATGTTCGAGTTAGGAGCAGAAGAGTGGCAATTGGATTTTCCAACAGTTTACGGTTCGGCTAAAAATAACTGGATGAGTGATGATTGGAGAAAAGAAACAACTAACGTTGAGCCTTTATTAGACATGGTTGTGGAGCATGTGCCTACACCAGTTTTTCCAGAAGGAACGACACAAATGTTAATTACATCTTTAGATTTTTCTTCATTTACAGGTCGTATCGCGATTGGTAGATTACAAAGAGGAGAATTAAAAGAAGGTCAACAAATATCTTTAGTTAAAAGAGATGGTTCTACAACTAAAAGTAGAGTAAAAGAACTTTTTATATTTGAAGGTTTAGGACGTAAACGTGTTGATAGCGTACAAACAGGAGATATTTGTGCTGTTGTTGGTATTGAAGGTTTTGAAATTGGAGATACTATTGCAGATATCGAAAATCCAGAAGGTTTAAAATCAATTGCTATTGATGAGCCTACAATGAGTATGTTATTTACAATTAACGATTCGCCATTTTTTGGTAAAGACGGTAAATACGTAACATCTAGACACATTAAAGATCGTTTAGAAAAAGAATTAGAAAAAAACTTAGCACTTAGATTAGGTGAAACTGGTAGTGCAGATAAATTTATGGTTTTTGGACGTGGTGTATTACACTTATCGGTTTTAATTGAAACTATGCGTCGTGAAGGTTATGAATTACAAATTGGACAACCACAAGTTATCATTAAAGAAATTGATGGTGTTAAATGTGAGCCAGTTGAAGAGTTAACTATTGACCTTCCTGAAAGTGTATCAGGTAAAGCTGTAGAGTTTGTAACTTTACGTAAAGGTGAATTGTTAAGTATGGAAACAAAAGGAGATCGTATGATTTGCGAATTCTTAATTCCTTCTCGTGGTATTATTGGTTTACGTAACCAATTATTAACTGCAACTGTAGGTGAAGCTATTATGGCACACCGTTTTAAAGAATACCAACCATTAAGAGGTGCTATTCCTGGACGTATTTCAGGATCTTTAATCTCTATGGAAAATGGTAAAGCAATACCTTATTCTATAGATAAATTACAAGATAGAGGTAAGTTTTTTGTTGAGCCAGGAGAAGATATTTACGAAGGTCAAGTAATTGGTGAGAACTCTCGTCAAGATGATATGGCTGTAAACATTACTAAGGCTAAAAAGCAAAGTAACGTACGTAGTTCTGGAGCAGATGATAAAGCTAAGATTGTACCAGCTATCAAATTCTCGTTAGAAGAAGCTTTAGAATATATCCAAAAAGATGAGTATGTAGAGGTTACACCAAACCATATTCGTTTACGTAAGATCTATTTAACAGAAAATGATCGTAAGAGAAATAAGATTGCTTAATATTAGATTAGTTGTAAATACAACGGTCTAAATTATATAATATTAAAAGAGGTTTCTAGTTTAGAAACCTCTTTTTTTTGTTTACTACTAAACCTGTCTTTATGCTTTAAGATAGATCTAAAATTGGTTAATCAAAGCACTTTCAGTTTCATACTTTTAAATTTAGGTTTACTGCAGTACATACTGTGTCTACCCTTATATTTATTCAGCAATTGGCTATAACTTATTTTTATAGTAAATTCTTCAATAAAAATTAGTACTTTCATTGCTTAAATAAAAGTGCGCTATTTTTTCTTTAACCATATATTCCGCTAAACATAAAAAGCTTTGGAACAGTTTTATTACTGAATCCAATAATGGAACATTTTTATTAAATCGAAATTTTATGGAATACCATAAAGATCGATTTGATGATTTTTCCGTGCTTATTTTTAAAGGTGAAAAACTAATTGCGGTTTTACCAGCAAATAAGGTTGGTGACACACTACATTCTCATCAAGGATTAACGTATGGTGGAATGGTAACACATAAGGCTCTAAAATTTAATGAAGTCTTAGAGGTCTTTAAATTGCTTTTACAGTTTTTAGAAGATCATAATATATTGTATTTAAATATCAAGAGTTTACCTTCAATTTATGCTTCAGGACCAGACAGTCAGTTAGCCTATTTAATGTTTTTACTAAATGCTAGTGTAGTAAGGCGTGATGCATTATCTGTAATTGATTATAACTTTATGCCAGAATCTATTTCTAGTAACAGAAAAAGAGGCTTTAAAAAAGGACAATCCCATAATTTAGTAGTAAAGGAGGAAAGCAGTTTAGAAAATTTTTGGACTGCTATTTTAATTCCTAATCTAAAAGCACAACATAATGTCAAACCAGTGCATACCTTAGAAGAAATGACATTGCTGCAATCCCATTTTCCAAATAATATACGACAGTTTAATGTATATAAAGGCGATACCATTGTAGCTGGAACAACTATTTTTGAAACTAAAAATGTCGCACATGCCCAGTACATTTCGGCTAATAGTGATAAGCAAGAACTTGGTAGTTTAGATGTATTGTTTCAATATTTAATACATACCGTTTTTAAGGATAAATTATTTTTTGATTTTGGTACATCAAATGTAAATAATGGACTAAATATTAACAAAGGACTATTGTATTGGAAAGAAAGTTTTGGAGCAAGAATGATTGTGCAAGACTTTTACAGCGTTAGTACAAAAAATCACGAATTATTAAATTCAGTGTTTATATGATCAAATTTTTAGACCTACCAAAAATAAATGCAAGATTTGAGACCCAATTTAAAAACCAATTTGATTCGTTTTTAAGTACAGGTCAATACATATTAGGCGATGGTGTTAATACCTTTGAAACTAACTATGCAGCCTTTTGCGGAACTAGACATTGTATTGGTGTTAGTAACGGTTTTGACGCCTTAGTATTAATTTTTAAAGGATATATGGAACTTGGTATATTAAATAAAGGAGACCAAGTTATTGTGCCTGCTAATACATTTATTGCTTCCATTTTGGCTTTGTTAGAAGTTGGGTTGGAACCAATATTGGTGGAGCCTAATCCAATGACCTTTAATATTGAAGCTAAAGACATACAAAAAAGTTTATCCCATAAAACTAAAGCTATTTTAGTAGTGCATTTATATGGTCAGCTTAGTGATATGGAAGCTATAAATAGTTTAGCAAATCAAAAACAATTATTAGTTATTGAGGATGCAGCACAAGCACATGGAGCTTTACATAAAAGTTTAAATACAAAATCAGGAAATTTAGGAGATGCTGCAGCGTTTAGTTTTTATCCAAGTAAAAACTTAGGGGCTTTAGGTGATGCAGGTGCAATTACCACCAATAATAGCCAATTAGCTAACATGATTTTTAAATTAAGAAATTATGGTACTAGTACTAAATATGAAAATGAAGTACTTGGTGTTAATAACAGAATGGACGAAATACAAGCTTTGTTTTTGGATATAAAGCTTAAAGCGTTAGAAAATGATAACAGCCATAGGCAATCAATAGCTAAACAATATATATCCAAAATCAACAATACTAAAATAAAACTGCCTTTTTATGATGGTACTAAAAATCATGTATTTCATTTATTTGTGATTTTAGTGGATAATAGACAGCAGTTTTTAGACTATTTAAAAGTAAATAATATAGAAGCAGCAGTACATTATCCTATTCCGCCACATAAACAAGTTGCGCTTCAACGATTTAACCATTTAAAATTTCCAATAACAGAAAAAATTCACGAAACTTGTGTAAGCTTACCTATTAGTCCAATAATGACTAGTTTAGAGGTAGATACAGTGATTGAAAAATTGAATAATTACTAATTGAAAAAAGTTCTAGACTACATAAATAATAATGTCCTAGTTAAGGTAGCTTCCCTTAATTCTGTATCTGTAATTGTAAAAATTATAGCTGGATTTTTAACATCCAAATTTATAGCATTATTTGTGGGTTCAGAGGGTATGGCATTGGTTGGTAACCTACGTAACTTTGTAGGATCTGTGCAATCCTTATCCATTTTAGGACTTTACAAAGGTGTTGTAAAGTATATCGCTCAGTTTAAAGATAATGCTTTTCAATTAAGTAAAACAATTTCTACTGTATTTTACATGGGATTTTGTTCTACATTATTAATGTCTATTCTAGTTTATTTTAAAGCAGAATTTATTAATGATTTAATTTTTAAAGACTACAACAATTACGCGTACGTTATTAGGATATTTTCTATGGCACTTCCGTTTTACGCGTTAAATATGTTTGCTTTTTCCATAATGAATGGCTTTGCAAAATACAAATACTTGATTGTATTTAATATTTTTGGTCAAATTTTAGGTGCTGTTATTACCATTTTACTGATTTGGCAAGAAAAAATTGATGGTGCATTAATCGCAGTTGTGATAGCAGAGTCCATTATTTTTTTAATAACACTTGTAGGTATTGCAAACCGAAAAAACTTTATTCCATTAATTAAAGCCAGTAATTTTAGTTTAAACTTTGCTAAAAAGCTTGGGTCATACTCAGGAATGGCGTTGTTTTCTGCAATTATTTTACCCTTAGTTGCAATATTAATTAGAAGTTATATTATTGATAATATAGGTTTAGAACAAGCTGGTTTTTGGGAAGCAATGAATAGGATTTCTAAATATTACTTACTATTTGTAAGTACATTATTAACCATGTATATTTTACCTAGATTCTCTGAAATTGACAATATAAAGGATTTTAGAAAAGAGGTGTTTAGTTTTTATAAAACAATAATACCAATATTTGCTTTAGGTTTAATCGTAGTCTATTTTTTAAGAGGTTTTATTGTTAGTTTAGTTTTTACTGAAGAGTTTAGACCAGTTGAAGACTTGTTTTTATGGCAATTATTAGGCGATTTTATCAAAGTACTTTCAATTGTTATAGCTTACCAATTTTTAGCGAAACGTATGTTTTGGCATTATATAATTACCGAAGCTTTTTCAGTTACAACATTGTACTTTACTAGCAAGTATTTTATAGACGAGTTTGGTTTAGTTGGAGCAAATATGGCACACTTTGCAACTTATGTTATGTACTACGCTATTATCTTACTAATTTTCTATTCGTCATTATTTGGTGTAATTCCGGATAAATTAGAAGAGGATTAACTAGTTTTTATTCCAAGTATCTAAATAACGTTGTGCTATTGTAATGTAATCATGATGTTGCTTTACAAATGTGCTGGCATGACTTCCTATACTGTGTATTTGATTTGGATTATTAATTAACCATTCAAGTTTTTCAACTAAATAATCAGCATTAGGTAAGGCGTTAATAGCGACACTATTTTCTTTTAAGTTATAATATTGTAACCATTCTTTTTCAGCTCCTGTAAATAGCACTTTACCTTTATACATGGCTTCTAATGCATTGTATCCTTGGTCATATGAATAGACTTGATCTAATATTATATGTGCTTGATCGTAACTTTGTATGTACTTAGTATAGGGTAGGTCAATGGTGCTAGATATGCTAACTTTTTCCGAATATTTATTAGCAATAATTTGCAACGCTTCAGAAAAATAATTGGCACCTTTTTTTAAACTTGATGTCGAGTTAATACCATGGAAAATATGAATTTTACCATCTGTTTTTAATGGTTTAAATTCTAATAAATCTGTGTTAATTGGATTTGGGATTAATCCTAAATATTTAGAATGGTTTATATAAGCTCTGTGGTAATCCATATCAGAACAGATTACACCATTAATGTTTTTGTTTATAAACTCATGTAAGTTTTTATAAGCTTTTGTTGTGTATTTTAACGAAAAATTAAATGTGTTTTTTAAGGCAGTATTGTTTAAATAAGGTGTTAAAACAGAATAGCCATTTGCTGGATTTAAAAAATAATTTATGGTTACATAATCTTCTCCACAAGCCAATAAATAGATAGACTTATTTTGCTTAAAAAGCTGTGAGTATAATTTTATAGACTGTTTTGGTGTTACGCCAAGTGCATCTTCATTTATTAATTGGACAACATCAAAATTTTTAAATTGTGGTAATAATTTTTTAAACTGCTGGTAGTATTCATTCTGAATTAAATTAACACCAAAAAGTCTAATTAATCCAGAGTTTAATAATCTTAAAAAGCGATTATTTTTAATTTTTGAAGTTAACAGATAATCAGATTCAAATTGTTTTAAGCCATCACCAGAACTAACTAAAGTCACCTGATGTCCTAAAGCAATCAAACCTTCTTTTAAAGAATTGTGTAGTCTGCTATATTCGCCAATTAATAATATCTTCATTTATATTTTATACATTTGTTTTCAAAGATAGAAGTTAATGGGCAATGCCAAAAAGAAAGATGTAAAATTAGAGTTGTTAGTAGCAACTATGTTTCAGACATCTATGGATTTTCTATCAAATATGTTTCCAAATAGTTCTTTTAAAAACTATAACATCCTGATAATTAATCAAACAGATCAATCTCACATTTTGGAGTCGACTGTGGATAATATTAGAGTGATAAATAGTTTTGAAAAAGGTTTGGCTAAAAGCCGAAACATGGCAATAAAAAATACGATTGGTCAGTTATGTTTAATTGTAGACGATGATGTTAAATTTAAACCAGATTTTGATAAAATTATTTTAGAAGCATATAATAGTAATCCTAATGCAGCTATTATAACTTTTAAAATGGAAGATTTTGAAGGTAATTTATTTAAAAATTATCCTCAAGTTAAGTGTCATGATTTAGAGTCCATTAAAGAAGTTAATTCTGTAGTGATTACGTTTAACACTAAATTAATAAAGCAAAACAGCCTACTTTTTAATGTCAATTTTGGATTAGGGTCCACTTTTGAAACCGCAGACGAATATATTTTTATGCGAGAGGCTTTAAAATTAAAAATGCAGACTATATTTGAGCCCAAGGTAATATTGTCGCATCCGTTTTTTAGTTCAGGCAAAGACTCTGGAAATGACAAATTAGTATATGCCAGAAGTGCCTTATATTACAAATATTCTGGTGTATTGGGATACTTAAAACTATGTAAATATTTATACATTGTACATAAGCAAGGTGCAATAAAAACAAATCAAATTATTAAAAAATTTAAAGTAGGTTTAAAAGGAATTTCAACTTATAAAAATCTAGTTAAATTAGGAATTGAAAAGTCTTAAAATGAAATTAAAATCAACGACTGTAAACGCAGTATCTATTATAGAAATACCTAAAATCACTGATGAAGAAGGACGTGGTAATTTGTCAGTTATAGAAAAAGATTGCGTTCCATTTGATATCAAACGCGTGTATTATTTATACGATGTACCTAGTGATGCTTATAGAGGAGGTCATGCTCATAAAGCTTTATTTCAGTTTTTGATACCCTTAAGTGGTAGTTTTGATGTGATTTTAAAAGATGGTAAAAACACTAAAACAGTCAGTTTAAATAAGCCTAATAAAGGGTTGATGATTGTACCAGGTATTTGGAGAGAACTTGAAAATTTTTCTTCAGGAGCAGTATGTTTAGTCTTAGCATCAGAGGTTTACAATGAAGAGGATTATGTTAGAGATTATAGCGAATTTGAATTACTTAAAAGCTGATAAGTAAATGTTATTTTTTATTAAAAAACTATGAAGCTTTTTTAATCCAATTAAAATAGAGGAAGGACAATTTACAAGGACTTTTTGTTTATAGTTTAAATTTTTAAAATCGATGTCTTGCTTTACTTTTTTAGCGTCAATTGGTTGGTCTAATAATTTATAACGAATGACTAATGCATATCTATTTATGTCTAAATACTTTTTTAATGAAGCGTTGTTTTGTGCTTCATTCTTATAATTATTAATTAGTAAATATCTGTCCTCATTATAATCACTATTTGATAAACTAGATTGATCAAAGAAGTTATATAGCATCGTTATTTTTGGGTTAAAAGCGATTTTGCCAATTAAACCAAATTTAATCCACAAATCAATATCCTGACCTGTTCTTAATTTAGTATTATATCCATTAACTTTTAAAAAGTCCTGTTTCTTAAAAGCAACGGAAGATGAAGTAGGAATAAAATTAATAATGTTAGCTTTAAAAAAGTCGTTAATTATCAAGCAACTATTGTCATATTCAAAATTAAATTTAGATTTAGTTATAAATCCATCATGACGCTTAATATTATAATTGGTACAAAATAGTACAGCTTCAGGACAAGTGTCTATGCATTTTTTTAGTTGTAATAGATGGTTTTTATCCCAAATATCGTCAGCGTCTAATGTGGCTATATAGCTTCCGTTTGAGGCTGCAATAGCAGTGTTTCTTGCTATGGATGCGCCTTGATTTTCTTGTTGGATGACTGTTATTTTGTCATTATTTAGACTCTTAACTATTGCTAAGCTTTGATCGGTACTGCCATCATCGACTATTACAATATCAAAATTTTGAAAACTTTGTTGTAAAACAGATGTAATAGTTTTTAAAACATATTTTTCCTTGTTATAAAGCGGTATAATTACAGAAAAAAAAGACATTATAATTATTAAATTTTGGTTATTTGGTTTGTTATGGACCTACAGTTTTAATATGCTGTAGCAGTTTTTCAAATCTAAGCATTAATATAGATTTATAAATAGACAAGTTGATAATTTTCAAAGTGATATATTTACAAATGATATTATTATTTAATTAATGAATTCTTTTTTTAAAAACGCATTACTTTTTACCATTCCATTACTCTTAGTTTTTATTGCTATAGAATGTTTTTATAGGTATGTTCCAAATAATTATTCATACAAAAACAAGCAAATACAAACGCAATATGGTAATATAGAAACACTAGTTTTTGGGGATTCTCATGCTTTTTATGGAATAGATCCTAAAGGTTTTGACAGACCAACCTTTAATATTTCTAATGTTAGCCAATCTATATATTTTGATAAGTTATTGTTTGAAAAACATGTGGATAGTTTTCCTAAACTAAAAAACATTATTTTAACTGTTGCTTATACAACGCTAAGTGAGGTAGATGATAAGTTAGACTTAAAATGGCGAAAGTATTTTTATAAAAACCACATGGGATTAACCATTCCTTTGATCTCTAAATATGATTTAAAACAACATAGTCTTGCATTAGTACACAAACTATCCAAAACTATTAAATATGTCAGAGATTATTTTAAAAACGGTACTTTAGTAACTAGTGATACTCATGGATTTATTACAACTAATTTAGTTGAAAATAGTACTAAAGATTTAGATGGTTTTGCAAAACGGGTTACTATAAACCATGAAGATGGATTGTTAGATTTTACTCAAAACACCAAAAGGATCCAAGAAATTATCAAGCAATGTCAGTCTAGAGATATTAACGTGTATTTAGTAAGTTTACCAGTTAATTATAGATATGTAAATTTAGTAAATTCTAAAAAAGTAGCTAAAATTTACGATACAGCAGATGCTTTAGCATTAGGTAATAGTAATACAACGTATATCAACTTGTTTGAAGATAACCGATTTGATGATTCAGATTTTTTTGATGCTAATCACCTTAATGTTAAAGGTGCTAAAAAATGTACAGTAATTTTAAACCAAATTATACAGTAGTCTTACGCTGTACCACTTCAAAAATTCTGTTATCGTCACATTTTAATGTTTTACTTGGGTATTTTAAAAGTAAAGCATAATCATGAGTAGCCATTAAGATTGTGTTACCATTTTTATTAATGTCTTGTAATACTTCCATGACCTCAATACTAGTTTGTGGGTCAAGATTACCAGTAGGCTCATCTGCTAAAATTAATTCAGGATCATTTAGCAACGCACGTGCAATTGCAATACGTTGTTGCTCTCCTCCAGACAATTCATGCGGAAATTTAAAACCTTTAGTTTTCATGTCAACTTTGTCTAAAACAGAAGCGACACGCTCATTCATTTTAGTTTTATCCTTCCAACCTGTTGCTTTTAGTACAAATAGTAAATTGTCATTAATGGTACGGTCAGTCAATAATTTAAAATCTTGGAAAACAATACCTAGTTTTCTTCGTAAAAACGGAATGTCTTTTTCCTTTAAAGACGGTAAGTCAAACTCAACAATATGTCCTTCACCTTGTGATAATTTTAAATCACCATATAAGGTTTTCATAAAACTACTTTTACCAGAACCTGTTTTACCAATTAGATAAACAAACTCTCCTTTTTTAACTTCTAAATTAACTTCAGAAAGGATTAGACTTTCACCCTGAAAAATAGAGGCGTTTTTTAATTCTAAGACAGCGTTTGACATAAAAAGGTTTATTTTTTTGAAGTAATAACGTCTTTGTAAGACCAAATATTATTGATGACAAAGTAAACAATTAATGGGAAAAATGGAAAACAAAATCTACTATTGTTTCCGTAGGCAATTAATGATTAAAAAACAGACTTTATATTGGTATTGAATTGGTCTTCGATAAAGAATAACTATTAACTAAAAGTCCTGCATGATTAGTTATTAAATGTTGTAATTTATTCTTGATAGACATTTATGGGATTGTTTTAAATAAGACTGTAAATATAGAATAATTAAATCTACCTTTTTTTGATAATATATAAGTCGGTTTATAATTATTAGTTAAATCTATCGTTAGAGATATAGATTAATTTATCTTTGATTTTGAATTTAAAAATAGTATCAATGTTAGTAAAAAAACAGCTTACATTTTTCATTACCATAGTCTTTTGTTTCCAGTTACTTGGACAAGAAACTGCAGTTTATACCAATAGTCTAGGCGATTATCAAAAAGCGTTACAGCTTTATAACAGTCAGCAATATTTAGCCTCTCAAAATTTGTTTAGTCAGATTAAAAAAGAGACCAATGACCAAAACGTAAAAAGTAATTGCGCGTTTTATATTGCAAATGCAGCCATAAGATTAAATCAGCAAAATGCTGATGTTTTAATGGAGCGTTTTGTAGAAGATTATCCAACCAGTACAAAAAAAAATACAGCATTTTTAGATGTTGCAGAATATTACTTTGCTAATGGTAAATACGCCTATGCTCAAAAGTGGTATGCAAAAGTAGACGAGAATGGACTGTCCAAAGCAGATAAGGAATCTTATAACTTTAATAATGGTTATGCTTCATTTACAACTAAAAACTATAAAGATGCTAAAAAGTATTTAACACGTGTAGAGACCTCTCAAAAGTACGGTTCTCAGGCTAAATATTATTTAGGTTTTATGTCCTATGAAGGTGATGATTATGATGGAGCTAATAAGTATTTTGAACAAGTTGGTCAAGAAGAAAAATATAAAGAAAAACTAAGTTATTATCAGGCTGATTTAAACTTCAAATTAGGGAAATTTGATAAAGCAATAGAGCTAGCTAAATCTAAACTAGAGACTAGTGATAGAGACGAAGTTTCAGAATTAAATAAAATTATAGGTGAAAGTTATTTCAACTTAAAAAAATATGACGAAGCTATTCCATACCTAACCCAATATAAAGGTAAAAAAGGAAAATGGAGTAATACAGATTATTACCAATTAGGTTACGCTTACTACAAGCAAAAAGATTATGATAAAGCCATTTCAGAATTTAACAAAATTGTAAGTGCAGATAATAGTGTAGCTCAAAATGCTTACTATCATTTAGGAGAAAGCTATGTTAATGTAGGCAAAAAACAAGAAGCGTTAAATGCTTTTAGAAACGCCTCTCAAATGGATTACGATTTAAAAATCCAAGAAGACGCTTGGTTAAACTACGCTAAAATTAGTTACGAAATTGGTAACGCTTATCAATCGGTACCTCAAATACTAACAGGTTATTTAGATAAATATCCAGACACACAATACAAAGATGAGGTAGAGGTATTACTAATAGACTCGTACATTACCTCTAAAAACTACAAGGAAGCTTTAGAGTTATTGAAAAATAAAAATAGTTTTGAGAGTAAAGTTGCGTTACAAAAAGTAGCGTTTTACAGAGGGTTAGAATTGTATAACGAAAGTAAATACCAAGAGGCAGAAACCCTTTTTGATAAATCTTTGAAAGAACAACAAAATCAAAAATTTACTGCAAGAGCAACATTTTGGAAAGCCGAAACAGATTATAATCTAACCAACTACGAAGATGCCTTAATTGGATTTAAACAATTTAAACAACAAGGTGAAGCTTCGTCAACAAAGGAATTTGAAAACTTAGATTACAATATAGCTTACACGTATTTTAAGCAAAAAAACTACGATCAATCAACAGTGTTTTTTAATCAATTTATTCAAAAAAATCAAACCGATAAAGTTAGGTTAAACGATGCCTATTTACGTTTGGCAGATGGATATTTTGTGTCTAGTAGATATAATGAAGCTATAGCTGCTTATGACAAAGCGATGCAAGTAGGTAAAATAGAAAATGACTATGCGTATTTTCAAAAAGCGATGAGCTACGGTTACATTGGTAAAGAAGGTGATCAAACAAATCAATTAGAACAATTTATTGCAAAATACCCAACATCAAAATTACGTGATGATGCTATGTATGCTTTAGGTAATAGCTACGTAAAAGCAGGTAAAGATGCTAAAGCAATTGCTATTTACAGTCAGATAAAAAAAGAATATAGTACAAGTCCATTTACAAGCAAGGCTCAATTACGTCAAGGTTTAGTCTATTATAACGCGAGTCAAAACCAACAAGCATTAACAACCTTTAAGGCTGTTGCCAAGGACTATCCATGTACACCAGAAGCTAATCAAGCAGTAGCAACAGCAAGACTAATTTATATAGATTTAGGTAAAGTGGATGAGTATGCATCTTGGGTTAGAACTTTAGATTTTGTAGAGGTTACAGACGCAGATTTAGACAACGCAACGTATCAAGCAGCAGAAAAACAATATTTAGACGAAAACGTAAATGATGCCATAAAGCAATTTAATGGGTATTTAAATCAGTTTTCTAATGGATTACATGCCACTCAAGCTCATTTTTACTTAGCGCAATTGTACTTTAAAAAAGATTTAAAATCTAATGCAGAGCCTCATTATGCTTATGTAGTCGGTAAATCTCAAAGCGAATTTTCAGAAGAAGCCTTATTGCGCTTATCTCAAATTCAGTTAGATAAAAAAGATTGGAATGCAGCAATACCAACCTTAAAACGTTTAGAGGCAGAAGCAAACTTTCCGCAAAACAGTTTATTTGCTCAGTCTAATTTAATGCAATCTAATTATCAATTAAATAACTATAATCAAGCGGTCGCTTACGCGGAAAAAGTGCTAGGTAATGGTAATTTAGATAACAAAATTAGAAGTGATGCGCATGTTATTATTGCACGTTCGGCAATTAAAACTAACGATGCTGCTAAAGCAAGAGCAGCTTATGCACAAGTCGAAACGTTTGCAACTGGTGAAACTGCAGCAGAAGCACTATACTATAATGCATATTTTAAAAATAAAGATGGTTTATACGCAGAGTCTAACCAAGTGACACAACGTTTAGCTAAAGATTATTCCGGTTATAAATATTATGGAGCTAAAGGTTTAGTCGTAATGGCTAAGAATTTTTATGCCTTAGGTGACGCGTTTCAAGCGACATACATTTTAGAAAGTGTTATCAAAAATTTTAGCAATTTTGAAGATGTTAAAACAGAAGCACAAACCGAATTGAATAAAATTAAAACAGAAGAAGCTAAAACAAACTCTTCAGTAATATCTGAAGACTAATAACAGCAATCGACACAATCGTAATTCATAAATATAAATTATGTTTAGTACAAAAAAGCAAATCATTTTAACGATAGCATCACTATTAATCACTGTCTTCGCTTTTGCACAAGAAAGAGAAGGTGATACCATTCAAACAGGAGTAATAGATGTTGTTAAACCGTATACGCCTAGTATTTCTGACGCTTTTAAAGTTAAAGAAACACCAACATTAGACGATACTGAGACTGCAACTAAAAAAGAAGTAAAGTATAACATTTTTTCATTTCCTGTAGCTTCTACTTTTACGCCTGCAAAAGGAAAAGCAGCAGTTGTAGATAAAGCAAAAAAAGTTAAGTTGTACGATAACTATGCAACTTTAGGCGTTGGTACGTATACCACAATAGTTGGAGAAGCGTATCTTAATCATGCCATAGGTCGAGATCAGATTTTTAGTGCATATGTAGGACATCACTCGTCACAAGGCGATATAGAAAACGTATTGACAGATAGTGGATTTTCAGATTCAAAGCTTAATTTAACATATACTAAAAAAGATCGTGATTATAGCTGGACTGCTTTAGGTGGTTTTCAATACCAAACGTATAATTGGTATGGCTTACAACAACCATTATTTAATCAAGCAACAGCAGATAGCTTAGATGTTGGTCATAGTTTTATTAATGGCTATGTTGGAGGAGATATTACTTTTGAAGATGCTATTGTGTCTTCAGGAAGTGTTTTATATAGACGCTTCGGAGATAATTTTGGGTCAGGAGAAAATAGATTTAAAGCTAATGCAATTGGTACAATTAATATTCAGGATAATGATATAGATATTGAAGTGTTTACAGATTACATTGGTGGTAGTTTTGATAAGGCTTATGCAGATCCTAATCAGATTAACTATGGTAACTTTCAGATTGGTTTAGCACCAACTTTTCAATTAAAACAAGACGACTTAACTGTAGACTTAGGTGTTAAAGCTGTGTATTTAAATGATACTGAAGCAAGTAAAAGTAAGTTTTTTATCTATCCAAATATAGCAGCAAGTTACAGGTTGGTGGATGAGGTTTTAATTGCTTTTGGAGGAGTAACAGGAGGATTAAATCAAAATTCGTATTATGATTTTGCTCAAGAAAATCCATTTGTCTCACCAAATCTTTTTATAGCGCCAACAGACCAACAGTATAAGGCATTTGCAGGAATAAAAGGTAAGCTATCTAATACAATGAGTTACTCGGTTAGCGGAAATTATTATTCAGAAAAAAATAAAGCACTTTACACAAACAATGATATTACAACAACCTCAGAGCCATATACATTTGGCAACTCGTTTAGTTTAGTTTATGACGATGTGACTACTTTTAGTTTTGCTGGAGAATTAAATGTAGACATAAACCGTAACTTTACTTTAGGTATTAAAGGTGAGTATTTTTCGTATGATGTTACTAACCAAATGGAAGCTTGGAATTTACCAGATTTAACAGCATCTGTCTTTTTAGATTATCAAATAACCGATCAATGGTTTGCAGGAGCTAATTTGTTTTTTGTAGGTGAGCGTAAGGATCAATTTAATATTCCTAACTTGATTAGTCCAAACTCAGGTATTGTAACCTTAGATAGTTATTTTGATGCTAATGCTCATGTTGGTTATCATATAAATGACCGTTTTTCAGTATTTGCTAAAGCTAATAATATTGTAGGAGAGGAGTATACTAAATGGCAAAACACACCTGTTCAAGGTATACAGTTTCTTGCAGGAGCAACTTATAAATTTGATTTTCAGTAAAATTAAATAATTCATTTATAGGTTTAAACTACCTAATATTTTAAATTAAAAGCCTCTCTTTGAGGCTTTTTTTTTATGTTTATATTTACAAAAAATATTAAAAATGAGAATCACCAAAGTTTTATTATTATTCTTAATTATAGTATCCTGTGCTTCAGATAAAATTGAAGTCGATACTATCATTACCAACGGAACAGTTTATACTGTTGATGCAGATTTTAACAATGCTGAAGCTTTTGCCATTAAAGATGGTAAATTTGTAGCAGTTGGTACAACTAATGATATTAATAAAAAATATAAAGCTATCAATACAATTGATGCTAAAGGACAAACCATTTTGCCTGGTTTTATCGATGCGCATTGCCACTTTTACGGTTTAGGTTTAAACCAATTACAAGTAAATCTTAGAGATACTAAAAGTTTTGATGAGGTAATGAAACGTGTTATCGATTTTCATAATAACCGACCATCTAATTTTATTATTGGTAGAGGTTGGGATCAAAACGATTGGGACGACAAAACTTACCCAAATAAAGCATTATTGGATAAATTATATCCAGATACACCTGTGGCTCTAACTAGAATAGATGGTCATGCTATGTTATGTAATCAAGCAGCTTTAGATTTAGCTAAAATAGATGTTAATACAACAATTGAAGGAGGCGAAATTTTAAAGAAAGATGGCCAACTTACAGGAGTATTAATTGATAATCCAATGGAATTGGTTGAGGCTATTTTTCCGGAACCTACAAAACAACAACAAATTGACGCTTTGCTTGAAGCACATAAAATATGTACAGAGTTAGGTTTGACAACAGTGTCTGATGCTGGTTTGGACAAACAAGTCATTCAATTAATTGATAGTCTACAACAAGCAGGAACATTAGATATGCGCATGTATGCTATGATTAGCAATAAAAAAGAAAACTTAGAGTATTACCTATCAAAAGGAAAAATTAAAACAGACAGATTAAATGTGCAATCTGTAAAAGTGTATGCAGATGGAGCTTTAGGTTCTAGAGGAGCAGCTTTAAAACAAGAATATTCAGACCAACATGATCATTTTGGTGCATTAGTTATTGGTACTGATGCTTTTATTAATTTAGCTGAGCAAATAGCAAAAGCAGGATACCAAATGAATACTCATGCTATTGGAGATTCAGCTAACAGATTTGTTTTACAGACTTATCAAAAAACCTTAAAAGATCTAACTAACAGACGTTGGAGAGTAGAGCATGCTCAAATTATCACAGATAATGATTTTGACTATTTTAAAAACGAAAACATCATACCTTCCATACAACCAACGCATGCAACAAGTGATATGTATTGGGCAGAAGACCGTTTAGGAAAAGACCGTATTAAAGGTGCTTATGCCTATAAAACCTTACTAGAAAAAAGCGGAAGATTAGCCTTAGGGACAGACTTTCCGGTAGAGCAAGTAAGTCCGTTTTTAACCTTTTACGCAGCAGTATCTCGTCAAGATGTAAACCAATTTCCAGCAGGCGGTTTTAATAAAGACAATGGATTAACAAGAGAAGAGACCTTAAAAGGGATGACTATTTGGGCTGCTTATGCTAATTTTGAAGAAGAAGAAAAAGGAAGTATTGAAGCTGGTAAATTTGCGGATTTTATTATCTTAGATAATAATATAATGACTATCGAAGAGAAAGAAATCCCTAATATCAAAGTAAATCAAACGTACATTAATGGAGTGGCACAGTAGTTGCTATTTTATAATAACTTAAACAATTTTAAAATGAAAAAAATTATCGCATTAGTGTGCTTTTTAGCAATAGGTACAGTAAGTATTGCTCAAAATGATCAGTATAGTAAAGATGTTAAAACGTGCATACAAAGCAACGGAACAATGACTTATTATGAAGGCGTTATTGACCAAATGTTTACAATGTTAGAAGAACAATTTAAGTCTCAAGACGTACCAGCAGCTGTATGGAAAGATCTAAAAAAAGTTAAACCTGATGCAATGGATGATTTAGCTGTAATGATAGTATCTGCTTACAAAGCTCATTTTACACATAATGATGTAAAAAATATGAATGCGCTATATAAAACAAAAGCAGGTAAAAATATGTTTAAGCCTGAAGCCTTAACAGAAGGTGATAAAATAATTTTAAAAGAATTTTATCAAAGCGATACAGGTCAAAAAATTGTAAGCTCTCAAGACTCCATGAACGCCTCAATGAGTGATATTTCTGTAATGTGGAGTGGTGATTTATATAAAAATATGATAGCCAAATTATCAGAAAAAGGATACGATATCTAAATAAATAGCTTTGCTAAATAGTCATAATGCTCGCCTTCAGCGAGCATTTCGCATTTTAAACCAGAAGTTTCGCATGCTTTTTGCAGCAACTTAAAATCTAAATATAACCACTTCATTGGTAATTCAGCTTCTCCTTTATAACTTAAAAAATAATCTAATTCGCCATAATAATTAGCATTCATATCTTGCCAAAATCCACCATCTTCATCTAAGTACATATACTTTATGTCGCTAGAGTCTATTAAAATTTGACCACCTGTATTTAATAATGTTTTTAAATGCGATAAATACATTGCTACCTGATTTAAGGTTTCAAAAATACCAGTACCATTCATTAATAATAGAATTGTATCAAAAGTTTCAGTTTCATCTAAAAGCGCAAGGTGTGCAACCTGTTTTACACCTCTAGCGTGACTTACTTCAACAGCACCTTTAGAGATGTCAATTGCTTTGACGTTTAGTCCTTGGTCTTGTAAGTATAAACTATGACTTCCAGAACCACATCCTACATCTAATGTCAGTCCTTTAGATAGTTGCAATGCTTTTTGTTCTAATTTTGGCATGTCTTGATAATCCCTGAAAAGATAAGGTAGTGGTAACTCATCTTCGTCAGATATGTTAGTAGACGTTATTAAGTCTTCTGTATAATTACCATTTTGGTAATCTAATAATGCTTTTCCGAAAAGGTCTTTCATTTAAAATACTATTTTTGCACTATGGAACAATTTTTAAATGGTCTTCCAAAGCTTGCCAAAGATAAGCATAAGGAAAATAAAACCTTTTTTACTAAGCTAAAAAAGAAAGCACCAAAGCAATTAGATTACTTAATGCAAGAGTTGCATGATAACGAGTTTAAAAAAACTGATTGTTTAACGTGTGCTAATTGTTGTAAAACTACTGGACCATTATTTACAGATAAAGACATCCAACGTATTGCTAAACATTTTAAGCAAAAACCACAGCAATTTATAGATAACTATTTGCGTCTGGATGAAGAGAATGACTATGTATTACAATCAGTACCTTGTACCTTTTTAGGAGCAGATAACTACTGTTCAATATACGATGTGCGTCCAAAAGCCTGTTCAGAGTTTCCGCATACTGACCGTAAAAAGTTTCAGCAAATATCTAATTTGACTTTAAAAAACGTAGCTATTTGTCCTGCTGCTTTTAATATAGTGGAAGAGATGAAAAAACGAATTAAATATTAATACGAGTTTTTTTTTTATTTAATCAAGTCATAATCGATTTGTGTTTTTTGAGAAGTTTATTGACTTTGTTTTAAAAAAATAGTAAAAACTTACAATCTTGGTATATTTATTGAATATCTCATAATTAATTAGCGGTTAAAGCTTTAAATCATTGATAATCAGATAAATTAACTATTCGTCGACTATTTTATGTAGTTCGGCTAATTATAGATAAATTATGTTCAGATTTGTATGTAATATCCCAATTTCATAATACATTTGGTCTCCCTTATAACTGATTTTTAGCGTAACTATATAAAATTTATATTATGATTAGGCAAAAAATAACATTCCTACTATTCTTAATGTTAATGCTAAGTACTTCGGTATTTTCGCAAGTTAAAACAACTATAGTTGAAAATGTAAATGCAACCAAAGCAGGACTTGTTCATGTACTAAACAGAACAGGAGATACTATTATACTTAAAAGTAGCTCATCTATCTATAGATTTAGTTTCTTATATCATTCTCAAAAAGAGTCTGTTTTAATGGATCTAGATAGTAAGGAAGCAAAAATTCCATTACACCATTTTGAAGTAGGACAATATACCGTTGTTGCCTATCGTGAAGATGCTGTGTATCCAATTTCTTTAAACAGAGTTGGTGCTATTACTAAGCCAATAGATGCTATTGCAGATTTAGAAGAAGATGTTTTAAGAGCCAGTTTGTCTAATGACGAGCAACGTAAAAGAAACATTAAGCCTAGACACAATGCAAGTAGTGACACACGTCTAGCTAGTGTTGCAAATAAAAGCAAAGAAGCTGCTGAAGCTAAAGAAAGAGAACAAAGAGCGTTGATAAAAAGAGCAGCAGAAGATACAGCTAGAAAAAATCAGGCTTTAGCTGAAGCGAAACAAAAAGAGCAAGAGCAAAGAGAATTAATCAAAAAGGAAGCTGAAGCTAGATCTAAACAAGAACACGCTTTAGCGGAAGCTAATAGAGCAAAAGCTGAAAGAGAGAAAGCAGACAGACAATTAGCACAAATTGAAGCTAATAAACAAGCCATAAAAGAAAGAGCATTAGCAGAAAAAAGAAGAGAAGAGTTAAGAGCTATTGCTGAAGCAGAAAGAAAAGAAGCAGATGCACGTATTGCAAATGTTCAAACTGTGACGACAGAAGACAATAAGCTTGAGAAAAAAGAAGTCAAATATAACATCTCTGTTATACAAGATGGATCTGTAGAAAAGCAAACCAGAGAAGAATACAGAAAAGAAAACTTAAGACCTAACGGTCTACCTTACGAAGATTAATCTTTATTGATATAATAAATAAGGTTTACGTTTAACCATAAAATCATTTAAGCCACTTGTCCAAGTGGCTTTTATTTTGTCCTCACTCCAACCTGCTTCAATTTGTTGTTGCAGTTTTTTAGTACCAGCAAGTTTTGTAAAAAAACCATTAGTAATAAAAAAATCAGATTTTATAGATGTGGTATTATAAGCATTAATTAAGTAGCTTAAGTTTAAACCACTTTGTTGTTTAATATTACTTAAATCATAACTATGACATACTTTGTTTTCATGCTTTGGGTATTTAGCACCTTCGTTAGATTTAGGCGTAAAAGCATAATCTGTATTTGGTAAAAAAGGCGAACCATATATCTGGAACTGCAAATCCGTACCACGACCAGCACTTACATTAGTACCTTCAAAAAAGCATAAACTAGGGTATAAGTTTATAGCCTGAGCATTAGGTAAGTTTGGAGAAGGTTTAATAGGTAAGTCATAAGCCATTTGTCTATTGTAATTTTTTATAGTAATTACTTTTAAATTACACTTTACACCATTGTTTAGCCAATTTTCGCCATTAATCATTTGTGCATATTCGCCAATAGTCAAACCATGCACCACAGGTACAGGATGCATACCTACAAAGCTAGTATGTTCTTTTTCTAAAATTGGACCATCAATATAATGTCCATTTGGATTTGGTCTATCTAAAACAATCAAGGTTTTATTTTGTTCAGCGCAAGCTTCCATGACATAATGTAAAGACGATATATAGGTGTAAAAACGTGCACCAACATCTTGAATATCAAAAATAACAACATCAACATCTTGTAATTGTGCAACGGTAGGTTTTTTATTATTTCCGTATAATGATATTATAGGTAAACCCGTTTTTGTATCAATACCATCTTTAACCACTTCGCCAGCATCTGCGGTACCTCTAAAACCATGTTCTGGAGCAAATACTTTTTTAACAGTAACACGTAGGTCTAGTAAAGTATCAACAATATGGGTATTACTATCATAGGTTGGTGTTTTACTAAAGGAAGTATTTTTAAAGATCACGCTAGTTTGATTAGCAACTATACCAACACGTTTCCCTTTTAATAAAGGTAAATACGCTTCGGTTTGGTTGGCACCAACAATAATAGGCTTAGTTGTGCTGTTATTTAAAGTAGTTTCGGTTTTAGCCAAAACAGTATTAATTTCATTTATATTATTTTTCGTTTTAGAAGCGCAAGAAATTAGTATTAAAACAAATAATAAAGCTGTATTTTTGAAAACATTAAATCGCATAATCTAGTTTGAATTTCGAGTTTTTTATAGCTAAACGCATAATTGATAGTAAAGCGTATAAAAGTAGCATATCGGCACCAATAATAAAAATTGGTATCGTAGCAATTGCATTAGGTATTATTGTAATGATGATCGCTATTGCAACAGGTATTGGTTTACAACAAAAAATCAGAGAAAAAGTAATCGCTTTTAATGGTCATAGTATTATTCAAAATTACGATAATAACAACTCGCAAGAAAGCATAAGACCAATCTCTACCAATCAAGACTTTTATCCAACATTTAAAAATGTACCAGAAGTAACGCATATACAAGGTACTGCAACTAAATCCGGAATTATTAGATTAGAAAACGATTTTGAATATGTTGTTATAAAAGGTGTAGGTGCAGACTACGACTGGCAATATTTTAAAACATTTTTAACAGACGGTCGCTTACCTGACTACACAAAGGATATCAGTACAGATGTTTTAATATCGCAATACCTAGTTAATAGATTACAATTAAAATTAAACGATCGTATAAACACCTATTTTTTAAGAGAGGACACCACCAAACCTCCACGTGTAATTACCTATACTATTGTGGGTGTTTACAATTCAGGTTTGCAAGAGATGGACCAACTATATATGATTGGTGACATCAAACAAATCCAACGATTAAACAAATGGGAGGACGACCAAGTAGGACGTTTCGAGGTTTTTATTGACGATTATAATACCTTAGAAGCCACAGGAGACGCCATTTTTAAAGAGGTACCTTCTACATTAAATGCTAAAACGGTTGATAAAGAATATCCTTTTATATTCGAGTGGATTAAAATCTTTGACAATAACATTTACGCCATCATTGGGATTATGATATTAGTAGCAGGTATTAACATGATCACAGCTTTGCTAGTCTTAATTTTAGAACGTACCCAAATGATAGGTATCCTAAAAGCCTTAGGAAGTGCTAACAATAGCATTCGTAAAATATTTTTATACAACGCAGCCTATTTAATATTAAAAGGACTATTTTGGGGTAATGTAATAGGATTAAGTTTACTATTATTACAAAAATATTTCGGTTTATTCCCATTAGACCCAAAAACCTATCACGTCTCTGCAGTGCCAGTTTACATTAATATAGGTTACATAATAGCATTAAACATTGGCTCCTTTATTTTGTGCTTGTTAATGCTGTTAGTCCCATCATATATTATTTCAAAAATTTCGCCAGTAAAGGCCATACGTTTTGATTAAATAATTTGGGCGTTACCACAAGGGTCGCGTCATCCACTATATCTTTTTTGCGCATAAGCGCGCACAAAAAAGGATGTCGTTTCTACCGCTAACGCAATCAACCCTAAGGACAGTTTTAAAATAAATTAATGTAGTTTTAACTTTCAATTTTAGACAATTAACGTACTTTTGCAAAATTAAAATTAGAAACAAGCACGTCTTAATTTAAAGCGTTAGCTTAAAGGATTAATCATAAATTAGACGCTTTTTTCTTCAATAAAAAAAATAAAATACCTTAATGAAATACGCAAATAACATTTTAGAAACCATCGGTAATACACCATTAGTAAAACTAAACAAACTAACAGCAGAGTTACCATGTTTAGTATTGTCTAAATACGAAACCTTTAACCCAGGAAACTCCGTTAAAGACCGTATGGCACTACAAATGATAGAAGATGCAGAAGCAGATGGACGTCTTAAACCAGGAGGAACAATTATAGAAGGGACTTCAGGTAATACAGGAATGGGATTAGCATTAGCAGCAATTATAAAAGGATACAAATGTATTTTTGTAATGGCAGATAAACAAAGTAAAGAAAAGGTAGATATCTTAAAAGCAGTAGGCGCAGAGGTAGTGGTTTGCCCAACAGCAGTTGAGCCTGAGGATCCAAGATCATACTATTCGGTATCAAAAAGATTAAGCACAGAAATAGAAAACAGTTGGTACGTAAACCAATACGATAATCCAAGTAATGCCAAAGCACATTACCAAAGTACTGGACCAGAAATCTGGGAACAAACAGATGGTAAAATCACGCACTTTGTTGTTGGTGTAGGTACAGGAGGAACAATCTCTGGAGTTGGTAAATACTTAAAAGAACAAAATCCAAATATCAAAATTTGGGGAATAGATACTTACGGTTCGGTATTTAAAAAGTACCACGAAACAGGGATTTTTGACGAAAACGAAATCTATCCATACGTAACAGAAGGTATTGGAGAAGATATCCTTCCAAAAAACGTAGACTTTAGTATTATCGATGGGTTTACTAAAGTAACAGATAAAGATGCTGCAGTATATACACAAAGACTATCAAAAGAAGAAGGTATGTTTTTAGGTAATAGTGCAGGAGCAGCAATTAAAGGTGTGTTACAATTAAAAGAGCACTTTACTAAAGACGATGTTGTTGTGGTATTATTCCATGATCACGGAAGTCGCTATGTTGGTAAAATGTTTAACGACGACTGGATGCGTAAAATGGGTTACATAGACTAATCCTAATTAATCTAATAATTTAAAAAGCTCACAAAGCAATTTGTGGGCTTTTTTTATGACCTACAATTTAGTAAAATGTTACATGGGTATTTTGCAGTTTTGACACCTTAATTTTTTGTTATTTACATAAACATGACAGAGTTGCTGATTTGGGTAAATAAGTATTTTCTAAATACTTAAAACAGCTACAGTACTATCATCAAAGGAATGGGAGACGTTTAGTAAACCGCAATTTAAGTTAAAATAAGTTTGTTGACCCTAAATCTAGGGTTTGGCTTGGTTTTAGCGTTTAACCTGTCAGTACGTTTAAACTATAATAATTACAGCATAAAAATTATGCAAAACGTACGTTTTAAAATTTATAATGTAGTATGAATCAAGTAAAAGAAAACAACACAGTTAAAGTAAATTACACAGGTAAATTATCTGATGGACAAATTTTTGATACGTCTGAAGGAAGAGAGCCTTTAGAGTTTACTTTAGGTCAAGGACAATTAATTCCTGGTTTTGAAAAAGGAGTTATTGATATGAAATTAAACGAAAAAAAGACCATCACAATTGCTAAAGAAGAAGCTTATGGTGATGTTAATCCGGCTTTAATCCAAGAAGTAAGTAAAGCAGATTTACCTCAGGATATGACGCCAGAAGTAGGTATGGGATTAGTGTCTAAAACGCAAGATGGTCGCGAGACTAACTTAATGGTAGTAGAAGTTAAAGAAGAAACTATCGTTTTGGATGCAAACCATCCATTAGCTGGTAAAGATCTTGTTTTTGATTTAGAAGTGGTAGACATCAAATAATACAAGTTATCAAATAAAATAAGACTCTTATTTTATAAGTATCCCAACACTAATTGTGTGTAGTAATACAGCAATTAGTATTGGGATTTTTTTTGTTTATTGGCTAATAGTAGGTTTCTTTTTACCACTTAAAGCAAGTAAACCCAAAATTGGACCTAAAGCTAAAATCACATAAATTCCGTTGGAAGTAGTCGTTTCAATTAAAGCAGTTAATAATTGTATGCTAATTATAGAGATTGCAAAACCAATACAATTTACAATAGTAAGTGAGGTGCCTTTAAGCTGTGGTGTTGCACTTTCAGCAATTAAAGTCGATAATAAAGGTGAATCGGCAACGACCACCATTCCCCAAAACATTAAAAAACCAACAAATATATTTGTTGAGGTTACTGTAAATAGTAAAGACGAAAGTAAACAGCAAATACAAGATAATAGCAATGCTATAAAAGCAGTCTTTTTAGTCCCAATACGTTGTGCAACATAGCCACTTATAATACAGGCAATGCCACCTAATCCAATAATTATAAAAGATAATATCGGAATATTCAAATCTGCAATACTATGGTTAATACTATATTGTTTAAGTATTATAGGTGTAAAAACCCAAAACGCATATAATTCCCACATGTGACCAAAATAACCAAAAGCAGCATGTCTAAAGTTGTGTTTTTTAAAGATTGTAAAACACGCTTTAAAATTAGTGTGTAAACTAGGTTTACGATAAGGTCCATTTGGTACTAAAAATAAAATTAATAAACCTCCAATTACAGCAAGTGTGGATGTTGTAATTAATACAGACTTCCATGGGTAGCTACTTGTAAAATCTTTTAATAAATGCGGAAAAGCAGTACCAAGGACTAAAGCGCCAACCAAAAAACCAAGTGATTTACCCAAACCTGTATTAAAGTAGTCCGTTGCTATTTTCATACCAATAGGATAGATACCAGCTAAACAAAAACCTGTTAAAAACCTAAGCAGTAATAAGCTTGTTAAAGTATGTCCATTCCAGATAATACCTAAGTTGAAAGTCGCACCAAACAAGGCACTTATAAAAAACACTTTGGATGGCGAAAAGCGATCTGCAATAGTCAAAATAGCAAATACTAGTGTACCAATAATAAATCCAAATTGTACAGCAGAGGTTAAATGCCCTAAAGCACTAAGCTTTAAATTAAAATTTAGGACCATGTCATTAATCACACCATTACCTGCAAACCAAAGTGAGGTACAGCAAAACTGAGCGATGACAATTATGGGTAGTATTAATTTATTGGGTTTCAATGCTAGTAGATGGCTATATTATGGTCTGTTAAGCGAAGTTAAAGGTTTTTAATTGATTTACTAAGTGTGTTTGTGTAGGTTTAGTAGTGTGATTTAGTAATCAAGTTGGCAATATATTACAAATGGAATGTTCATTGGGAATATTTGTAAGTAAAATAAAATTAGCTTTTTATAATACCTATTTTGTGTTGTCGTTACTTGTCTATTCGTTCTAAAATAGCTGCTCTGATATTTTTCAATTCAACTATTCCGAATTGCAAATTTGGAAGATAAGCATTGTATAATTTCTGGTAACTACTTATAACATAACGTCTATATTCTTGACTATTTACAAAATAATCTTGCAGCTCTTCACTGCTATTATCTTTTGTTATTCTTTTGCTTATCCATTCGGGATACCACCTGTAATTATCTCTAAATATATTTACAACTTGGTAGCTTTCGTCAGAAATTTTTTTCTCTATAGTGTTAAGGGTTGTTGAAGTATCATATAATTCAATTAAGTACAACGATAAACTATCTTTTGAAGTGATTGATTTTAAGCGTTCAATACCACCTTTATTCATATTAATTATTGGACCTCCAGCCATTATTCTAGATAATCCATCGTCTAATAAGTCTACTGTTCTAGTATCTAAAATGACAGCATCATAAATGGGTTTAATAGAATCGTAATATTTGATAACGCTTGAAAACTCGCTAATGTCATTATCTAAATCAAGTGCAATCTGATTGTAAATATCTATAATTTCAGATTGTTGCTTTCGGTTCTCATTCCAATTGTTAATCTGTAATGCAATTAAAATTCCAATAACTACAAGTATTATTTCTCCGATTGCGTATTTGATGTACTTTCCCAGTTTTCCTTCTGAAAGTAAATTTTGTCTGATTTTTCTAAAGAATTTTATCATTGGTTAGCGGTTTGTGTTAATGATGCGAAACATATAGATAAGACAAGTTTTTAATTTGCTTTATCGAAGGTTCAGTCAAGTTAATAGTTTTAAGTTTAGAAATCAATACGTATAACTACGTATTTTTCTTACATAAAAAAGTGTAACTTTAAGCCATGCAAGAAGATTTTTTACACTATCTCTGGAAACTTAAAAAATTTGAAACCTTAAATCTCCAGACCACAAAAGGAGAGCAAGTTGTTATCCAAAATGTAGGCACACATAATTATCATACTGGTCCGGATTTTTTTAATGCGCAACTTATAATTGCTGGTCAATTATGGGCTGGCAATGTCGAGATCCATATTAAATCTAGCGATTGGTACGTGCATAATCATGAAGTTGATCCAAATTACGATAATGTAATTTTACATGTTGTTTGGGAGCATGACACACCTGTTTTTAGAAAGGATAACTCAGAAATACCAACCATCCAGCTTAAAAATTATGTGTCTCAAGTAGCTTTAAATAATTATGCTAAGCTATTTAATAGTAAACAAACTTGGATTAATTGCGAAAACACGATTGCTATTGTTAATCCTTTTGTTGTCACAAATTGGTTAGAGCGTTTGTTTTTTGAGCGTTTAGAAAGTAAAGCAAAAGCTATTGAAGCTATTTTAAAAGCTTCTAATAATAACTGGGAAGCTGTTTTGTTTAAATTACTTGCTAAAAATTTTGGTCTTAAAGTTAATGGAGACGCTTTTTTTAGTTTGGCTAACAGCTTTGATTTTTCGGTAGTTAGAAAACAGCAAAGTAATTTACAAAGTTTAGAAGCTTTGTTTTTTGGTCAAGCAGGTTTATTGGATCAGGATATTCAGGAGGCGTATTATATTGCACTACAAAAAGATTATACGTTTTTAAAACAAAAATTTAAAATTGATAATGCTAGTGTTAGTCCGTTTCAGTTTTTTAGACTGCGTCCACCAAATTTTCCTACGATTAGGTTGTCACAATTAGCCAATGTATACCATTTGCACCAAAACGTGTTCTCAAAAGTTATTGCTTCAGATAGTGTTGCGGATATTTATAAATTATTTTCGGTGTCAACCTCACCATTTTGGGAGTCGCATTATACGTTTGACAAAGTATCTTCAGCCAGAAAAAAGCAAATTACAAAGTCTTTTGTGGATCTGTTATTAATAAACACAATCATTCCGCTTAAATTTTGTTATGCAAAACAACAAGGTAAATCTATTGAGGAAGAGATTGTTAGTTTGATGCAACAACTAAAACCAGAAAAAAACGGAATAGTAGATAAGTTTGCTAGCTTAAAAGTGGTTTCGGAATCAGCGTTGGATAGTCAAGCAGTCATTCAGCTTAAAAATTTATATTGCGATACAAACCGTTGCTTAAAATGTGCAATTGGTAATACTATACTTGCACAAAATTAATTATCTTGCAGTATGCAATTTTTATATAAACAGCTACACTATTTTCAAAAACGAGGCTATCACGTCTGTCAGCGTATTGCAGATCGTTTGGGTATTAGAGCCAAAGTAGTGCGCACCTCGTTTATGTATTTAACCTTTGCAACACTAGGTTTTGGTTTTGCGTTGTACTTATTTTTAGCATTTTGGATGCGCATAAAAGATATTGTATACACTAAACGCTCATCGGTGTTTGACCTTTAAATTATGACTAACCCACTAATTACACTTTACAGATCTAAAATATATACTGCAATTGCATTATTAATTATACTATTAGTTATTGGTGTTATTGGCTTTAGATTTATGTCTCACTACACTTGGGTAGACGCTTTTTATATGACAGTAATAACCATAACTACTGTTGGCTTTGGAGAAGTACAACCTTTAGACGATAAGTCTAAAATTTTCACCATCTTTTTAATTTTAAACAGTGTTGTTATTGTAGGTTATGCTTTAACTATTATTACCGAATTTATTTTAAGTAAAAATAATATTGAAGAACTAAAACAAAAGAAAATGCAGAAAAAAATTGATGCACTAAATAACCATATTATTATATGTGGTTTTGGTCGAAACGGTAAACAAGCTGCAACCAAATTATTGGCGCATAAGCAACCTTTTGTAATTATAGAGCGAAACAAAGAGATTATTGAAAAATTTGAAGATGAAAACACACCTTTTGTTTTAGGTAATGCTAATGAAGATGAAATTTTATTGCAAGCTGGAATCACTAGAGCAAGTACCTTAATTTCGGCCTTACCAAATGATGCAGATAATTTATTTGTGGTATTATCTGCAAGACAAATGAAAAATGATTTACGCATCATAAGTCGTGCTTCTCAAGAAACTTCTTACGAAAAATTAAAGCTAGCTGGTGCCAATAACGTGATTTTACCAGATCGTATTGGTGGTGACCATATGGCTTCCTTAGTGGTTGTACCAGATTTAATAGAGTTTATTGATAATCTAGCTATAGTAGGAGAAAGTAATATTAATATTGAAGAGGTACAAGTAGAAAAACTTTACGATCCTAAAACAGGAATCAAGACTATTAAAGACTTAGACTTACGTCATAAAACAGGATGTACTGTCATTGGTTTTAAGGATGGTAATGGTGAGTATATTGTAAATCCTGAAGCCGAATTAAAATTAGTGCCTAACTCTAAAGTTATTGTCCTTGGACGACCAGAACAAATCCAAAAACTAAACACTGTTTTTAGTTTAGACTAATTAATGTATTTAACAAGAATTCTTTTAAAAATTCAGCATTTTTTTGCATCTTGCTAATCTTAACTTAAAATTAACTAACAAATAAATAAATTATGAAGAAATATCTTCTCTCGATGTTTACATTAATATTACCATTGCTAACCTTTGCTCAAGATAGTACAGCAGATAGTATAGACGCTATCTTTAAAAAATATACAGGTTGGTTTGTTGAAGGTATTTTCTCTGAAATTCCTTTTACCGATACTATAAAAATTCCGTGGGTATTAATTGTTCTTATTGGAGGTGCTTTATTTTTTACAATTTATTTCAAGTTTATCAATATTACTGGATTTAGAACTGCAATTAAAGTAGTACAAGGTAAATATGAGGATATTGAAAAACATGGTGTAGACTCATTATATGGAGATCAAACACCAGGTGGAGATATCATTGAAACAATGAAAGCTGAAGGTGCAGATGGAGAAGTGTCTCACTTCCAAGCGTTAACAGCAGCATTATCTGCTACAGTAGGTTTAGGTAATATTGCAGGTGTTGCAGTAGCGCTATCAATTGGTGGTCCAGGTGCAACATTTTGGATGATTATTGCAGGTCTTTTAGGTATGGCATCTAAGTTTGCCGAGTGTACTTTAGGTGTAAAATATAGAGATGTAGGTGAAGACGGAACAGTATATGGTGGACCAATGTACTACCTAACTAAAGGGTTAAAAGAAAAAGGAGCTGGCGGAATAGGTAAAGTTTTAGCTGTACTTTTTGCAATATTTGTAGTTGGTGGATCTTTTGGAGGTGGTAACATGTTCCAAGCCAATCAAGCAGCAGCTCAATTTACAAAATTATTTAATCTTACAGGAGAAAATGCAGGAATGTACTTTGGGATTGTAATGGCTGTATTAGTAGCTATTGTAATTATTGGAGGTATTAAGCGTATTGCATCAGTAACAGAAAAAGTAGTGCCATTTATGGCTGGTATTTATGTATTAGCAGCATTAATTATTTTGTTTGCTAACTTTACGTTAATTGATGATGCGTTTATGGCGATATTTAATGGTGCATTTACTCCATTAGCAGGATTAGGTGGTGTTATTGGAGTAATGATTCAGGGTGTACGTCGTGGAGCATTCTCTAATGAAGCTGGTGTAGGGTCTGCAGCAATTGCACACTCTGCAGTACGTACTAAATATCCAGCAAGTGAAGGTATTGTTGCGTTGTTAGAACCTTTTGTAGATACAGTTGTAATTTGTACTATGACAGCTTTAGTAATTGTTATTACTAATTTTGATGGTGGTTTTATGGAATACGGAGTAGAAATTAAAGAAGGTGTAGAGATTACAGCTACAGCTTTTGATACGGTTATTCCTCACTTCTCAATCGTGTTAACAATAGCAGTTATTTTATTTGCTTTTAGTACAATGATTTCTTGGTCATATTATGGTATGCAAGGATGGGTTTTCTTATTCGGAAAAGGAAAAATTACAGATTTAATTTATAAAATTTTATTCTTATTATTTGTTGTTGTAGGAGCTTCGATTAGTTTAGGAGCTGTTATTGACTTCTCTGATGCTATGATTTTTGCAATGGTAGTGCCAAATATTATTGGTGTAGTTATGTTATCTCCAGTTATTAAAAAGGAGCTTACTAAGTATATGAATGCTATCAACAAAAAAGAAGATGCTATTGAAGATGGTGCAACAGATTTAGTTGATGAAATGTAAAATATAAAAAACATTATAATGACTTTTAAATCCCACTTTCAGTTTTCTAAAAAACAACGAAGTGGGATTTTTTTATTGCTATTAATTTTGATTGTGGTGCAAAGTTTTTATCACTTTGTATTACCAAAATTGATGGATACAAATCCTGACTTTGCTTCAAATGATTCAGAAGTTATTGCATTTGTTAAACAAATAGACTCGCTTAAAGCAATTCAGTTAGAAAAACGTAAGCCAAAGATTTATCCCTTTAATCCAAATTTTATTACCGATTATAAAGGCTATACTTTAGGATTAAGCAATCAAGAGATTGATAGATTGTTAGCTTTTAGAAAGCAAGACAAATGGATTAATTCTGTAAAACAATTTCAAGACGTTACTAAGGTATCCGATTCGGTATTGAACAAAATTTCGCCTTTTTTCAAATTTCCTGATTGGGTAACAAATCCAAAGCCAAAGCAGACTAATTTTAAAACAGGTTATTCAAAAACAGCAAAAACTGAAGCGCAGAAGCTTGATTTAAATTCCGCTACAGCGATACAATTACAAAAAGTATATGGCATAGGACCTTCATACTCTGAACGTATCATTAAGTTTAGGAATAAAATTAATGGGTTTCACTCGTTTATTGAGATGCAACAAGTATACGGATTAACGCCAGAGGTTATAGATAATATTAAATCGGATTTTAGTATTAAAACACCAAGAGCAATTACTAAAATTGCTTTAAATACAGCAACTAAAGAGCAGTTGGTGACTATTAAGTATATTGATTATGAGGTAGCACATAGTATAATTGAAGAACGCACCTTGCGTGATGGGTTTAAATCCATTGACGAATTAACAAAAGTTAACGGTTTTCCTGTTAATAAATTAGAGATAATTAAGTTATCTTTACGTCTAGATTAGAACTTAACAATAACACAACGTATTATGGAAAATATGTACTTCAGTGAAGAGCATAATTTATTTAGAGAAAGCTTACGCGAATTTTTAAAAAAAGAAGTCGTACCTCATATTGATAAATGGGAAAAAACAGGAAGTATAGAACGCTTTATTTGGAAAAAATTTGGCGATATGGGCTTTTTTGGTATTAGTTACCCAGAGCAATATGGTGGCATGGATTTAGATATTTTCTATATGGTTATTTTGCTAGAAGAATTACAAAAAATCAACTCAGCTGGTTTTGCTGCAGCAATGTGGGCACACGCTTATTTAGCAATGACGCATTTAAAAGCAGAAGGTAGTGATGCCATAAAAGAAAAATATCTAACAGCTAGTATTACTGGAGACATGATTGGATGTCTTTGTATCACAGAACCTTTTGGAGGTAGTGATGTTGCAGGAATGCGATCTACAGCTGTTAAAAAAGGAGATACATATGTAATTAATGGATCAAAAACATTTATTACAAACGGAGTATATAGCGATTATTTAGTAGTTGCAGCAAAAACAAATCCAGAAATAGGTAATAAGGGTATTAGTATTTTCTTAATTGATAGAGATACGCCTGGTGTGTCTGCAACTAAATTAGATAAATTAGGTTGGAGAGCATCAGACACTGGAGAGATTGCATTTGATAATGTAACAATTCCAGCATCTAACTTAATGGGAGAAGAAAATAAAGGGTTTGCATACATCATGCAACATTTTGCGACAGAGCGTTTAATTATGGGTGTAAATGCACATGCTAGAGCAGAGTTTGCTTTGGATTACACGATGCAATACATGTCAGAGCGTACAGCTTTTGGTAAAACAATTGACCGTTTTCAGGCATTAAGACACCGTTTAGCAGACCATATTACAGAAGTAGAAATCTGTAAAACATTTAACTATACAATTGCAGATAGATTAGGAAAAGGTGAGTACGTAGTAAAAGAAGCTACGATGTCTAAATTAAAATCTACAAAAGTAGCAGACGAGGTTATTTACGATTGTCTTCAGTTTTTAGGTGGTTATGGTTACATGGAAGAATATCCATTAGCAAGACTATTAAGAGACAGTAGGCTTGGACCAATTGGTGGTGGTACTTCAGAAATCTTAAGAGAGATTATCGCTAAAATGGTAATAGATGGTAAAGATTATAAGCCTGCTACAAAATAATTTGATTAGCTTTTTAGCGAAAATTATTCCAGATTATCGCTAAAATGGTAATAGATGGTAAAGATTATAAGCCTGCTACAAAATAATTTGATTAGCTTTTTAGCGAAAATAAATGTTTATTTTCGCTAAAATAGTAATCTTTAAAAAGATTATGTTTCTGCTAACAAATAATATTTAAAAGTATTTAAAATGAAATTGACTCCGATCAAATCCACAGTAATTATAATATTTTTACTCGTAGGAAGCTTTGCTGTGGCACAAACCGAATTAAAAAATAAAGTTGTAGACTTTATGAGTATGATGCCAATTGAAAACGCAAGTGTTTATATTCAAAACACAACAATTGGTACTATTACAAATGCAGATGGTAAGTTTGTGTTATTAGTGCCTAAAACGTATGAAAAGGATACCATTATCATTTCTTCAATTGGTTTTAAAAGCTACAAAACAACAATAGATCAGTTTGATAACGAGTTTGATATTTTATTAGAGGAAGATGTAGCATCCTTAGATGAAATTTTGATTATCGCAGAAAACAGACCAAAAACTGGAAACGATATTGTACTTAGAGCGCTAGAAAAATTAGAAAACAACCTTCCAGAATTACCTTACTTACAAAAAGGTTTTATAAGACATAAAGAGCGAAATAAAAAAGAATTTAAATGGTTGGTTGAAAGTGCAATTACTTTGTATGACGATTCTAGTTATGTCACAGGAGGAAAAGATAATCTTAAAATAAACGTAGATCAGGTCAGAAAAAGTTACGATTTACGTGATGTAGATAGTTTATTTTCATATGCTACATATTTAAAATATAATGCCAATGTTAATTTAAAACCTAAAAATTTACGAAGAGATACTATCGCTAAATCATCACTAATAAAGTCTATTAAATGGAATGATACTAGAGTAAATGGTTTAGATAATTTGTTTAAAGGAAAACTTAATTTAGTACGTAATTCTAAAAGTCCAAAAGCATTGTTAGGTAAAGATGTGTTAGCAAAACATCAATTTAAATTGGATACGATTTTAGTTGATAACGAAAGAAAAATTTATAAAATTAAGATAGATAAAAGTGAAGATTTTGTTGGTTTAGACACAGAAGGCATTTATAACGAAGGTTATATTGCAGAAGGTTGGATATACATTTATTGGGATAATTTTGCAATTAAAAAAATTGAATATCAATTAAAAGCAGGATCTAATGCCCAAAAAAGTAGAAGTAAAACCTTATTTGATACGCAAATAAACCATAAACTAGTTATATCCTATATGGAATATCAAGATAGAATGTATCCAAATTATATCTATTACGAAACTCCAAAACTTGTCAATGTTGGTTATAAACCCGTAGGTAAAATTGATAAAGAAGAGGAAGCACTTTTTAATAAAGAAGAACGGTTTTATTATACAGTACAAGAAATTTTGTTTATAGAAATAATTCAAGATCAAGAACAAGTACAAGCAGCTTTAAATCAAGACTGGGATTCAGATATTTTTTCTATAAAACCTTACGATAAAACATTTTGGGAAAACTATAATACATTGCTAGAAAGTGAAGAAGACGAAAAGTTAATTAAGGATTTAACTAAACGTTCCACACTTTTTAAACAATAAAAAGCAATTTTTTTTATTGTAAAATATAAATAACTAATTATATTTGCGCCTCAAAATTTTAAAAGAGAGGAGGTTAAGACACTATGTTAATAATTCCAATAAAGGACGGAGAAAATATAGAACGTGCATTAAAACGCTACAAACGTAAGTTTGATAAAACGGGAACTAGAAGAGTTTTGCAAGGTCGTAAGCAATTTGTTAAACCGTCAATAGAAAATAGAGCTAAAATTCAAAAAGCTCAATATGTACAACATTTAAGAGATCAAGAAGCTTTATAAATAGTTTCAATTAATAAAAAAAGCCACTAATTTAGTTAGTGGTTTTTTTATTTTTACACATACCCAAAACAAAAAAGGTATATTTATAAAACTTAAATACTATACGCTTAATGCTACTAAAAGCCTTTTTAGATTACCTGTTGCTTGAAAAAAAATATTCCCAGCTAACTGTTAATGCTTATAAAAAAGATATAGAATCCTTTATTGCTTTTATTTCTAGTGAAGAAGAAACAAATACTATTCAAGAAACTAATTATTCGCAAATTAGATCTTGGATTGTTAATTTAGTTCAAAATGGAATAACCAACAGAAGTATAAATAGAAAGATTTCTGCATTAAATGGCTTCTTTAAATTCCTACTTAAAATTGAAGAAGTAAAGCTAAATCCACTTTCAAAACATAAGGCATTAAAAACAAGTAAAAAAGTTCAAATCCCCTTTTCAGAAAATGAAATTAATACAGTTCTTGATCAAATTAACCACAATCAAGATTTTGAAGGTGTTAGAAATAAATTAATAATAGAATTATTTTACTCTACAGGAATTAGACGTATAGAGTTGATAAACATTAAATTAAAAGATGTTGATTTAGAAAATAAGACAATTAAAATTTTAGGTAAAAGAAATAAAGAACGTATTATTCCTTTGTTAAACATGGTAATGGATAGTGTAGAGATTTATAAGTTAGAAAGAAATAAATTAGAAACTATTACAGATAATGAGTATTTGTTTTTAACAAAAAAAGGAGTTAAAGTATATGAAACTCTTGTCTACAGAATTATAAATGATTACTTTAGTAAAGCTTCAACTAAGGTGAAGAAAAGTCCACATATTCTAAGACATTCTTTCGCTACGCACTTATTAAATCAAGGTGCAGAGCTAAACGCAGTCAAAGAGCTATTAGGGCATTCTAGTTTAGCAGCTACTCAAGTTTATACTCACAATAGTATAGCTGAGTTAAAAAAAGTATACGCAAAAGCACACCCTAGAAGTAAAAAATAAATGTTTAACCACAAAATTTTAAAGTATGAAGGTAAACACGCAGGCAGTAAACTTTAATGCCAATCCCCAATTATTGGAGTTCATCCAAAAACGAATGGATAAACTTGAAATGTACTATGACAAAGTAATTCAATCAGAAGTCTATCTTAAAGTAGAAAAGAGTAGTAATAAGCTTAATAAAATATTTGAAGCAAAAATAAATGTGCCAGGTGATTGCTTGGTTGTTAAAAAGCAATGTAAGACATTTGAAGAGGGGGCAGACATAGCTGTAGCCTCTTTGGAAAGGCAATTAAAAAAGCGAAAACAAAAATTAAGAGAAAATTTTAAAAATATTTCATAAAAATGTTTTGAATAATTAAATAAATATTTACATTTGCAGTCCGTTAGAAATAGCGGGCTTTTTTTAGAAGTAAAATTAGCAGAAAAAAGCCGATGTAGCTCAGCTGGCTAGAGCAGCTGATTTGTAATCAGCAGGTCGTGGGTTCGAGTCCCTCCATCGGCTCAAAATAAAGTTAAAATAGATAATTATTTGTTTTAACTTTGCATAAGTTCTTTAATAGAGTGAAAAGTTTAAAATTGGGGAGATACTCAAGCGGCCAACGAGGGCAGACTGTAAATCTGCTGACTACGTCTTCGCAGGTTCGAATCCTGCTCTCCCCACTTTTTTTAAAAGATTATTTTAAACAACAAAGGATTTTAAATAATTGCGAGAGTAGCTCAGTTGGTAGAGCGTCAGCCTTCCAAGCTGAATGTCGCCGGTTCGAACCCGGTCTCTCGCTCTAATATTTAAGCCGGTGTAGCTCAGGGGTAGAGCGTTTCCTTGGTAAGGAAGAGGTCACGGGTTCAATTCCCGTCATTGGCTCGGAATAAAGAATACAAATTAAGAATACACTAATATTATTATATAACTAAGATTAAATTATTAAAACATGGCAAAGGCAACTTTCGATCGTTCAAAACCACACTTAAATATTGGTACAATTGGACACGTAGATCACGGTAAAACAACTTTAACTGCTGCTATTACTAAAGTATTAGCTGATGCAGGTTTATCAGAAGCAAGATCATTCGATCAAATTGATAACGCTCCTGAAGAAAAAGAAAGAGGTATCACAATTAATACATCACACGTAGAGTATTCTACAGCTAATCGTCACTATGCACACGTAGATTGTCCAGGTCACGCCGATTACGTAAAAAACATGGTAACTGGTGCTGCACAAATGGATGGAGCTATATTAGTTGTAGCTGCAACTGATGGTCCTATGCCACAAACACGTGAGCACATCTTATTAGGTCGTCAAGTTGGTATCCCAAGAATCGTTGTATTCTTAAATAAAGTGGATATGGTTGATGATGAAGAGCTTTTAGAGTTAGTAGACATGGAGGTTAGAGAATTATTATCTTTCTATGAGTATGATGGAGATAATGGACCTGTAGTTTCTGGTTCTGCATTAGGAGCTTTAAATGGTGAGCAAAAATGGGTGGATACAGTAATGGAATTAATGGCGCAAGTTGATGCATGGATCGAAGAGCCATTACGTGAGGTTGATAAGCCTTTCTTAATGCCTATCGAGGATGTATTCTCTATTACAGGTCGTGGTACTGTTGCAACAGGACGTATCGAAACTGGTATTGCTAATACAGGAGATCCTGTAGAGATTATTGGTATGGGTGCTGAAAAATTAACATCTACAATTACAGGAATCGAAATGTTCCGTCAAATATTAGATAGAGGTGAAGCTGGAGATAACGCAGGTATTCTTTTAAGAGGTATTGAGAAATCTCAAATCTCAAGAGGAATGGTAATTGTTAAGCCAGGTTCAGTAACACCACACGCTAAATTTAAAGCTGAGGTTTATATCCTTAAAAAAGAAGAAGGTGGACGTCATACTCCATTCCATAATAACTACCGTCCTCAATTTTACGTTCGTACAACTGACGTAACTGGAAACATCGCGTTACCTGAAGGAGTTGAGATGGTTATGCCAGGAGATAACTTAACTATTCATGTTGAGTTAATCCAAAAGATCGCAATGAATGTTGGATTACGTTTCGCAATACGTGAAGGTGGTAGAACAGTAGGAGCAGGTCAGGTAACTGAAATTTTAGACTAATTAATAGTTTATAATATATATAATTAAGGCACTTTGTTATGAAGTGCCTTGATTTATATTTACGGGTTTAGCTCAGTTGGTAGAGCACTGGTCTCCAAAACCAGGTGTCGGGAGTTCGAGTCTCTCAACCCGTGCAACTAAAATCAAATGCAATATTTGTTTTTAAATAGTATTAAAGGAGTCCGCTCCATTGGATGACATTAAATAAAATAACATGGCTGGAATTGTAAATTATATAAAAGAATCATTTGGAGAGTTAAAAAACAATGTTACTTGGACACCGTGGTCTGAGGCACAAAGTTTAACTATTCTTGTGGCTGTTTTTTCTATTATTTTTTCTTTAGCTATTTGGGGTATTGATACTGTTTTTAGTAAAGTAATTAGTTTATACTTTAATTTAATAGGATAGATTGATATGGCGGAAGTTGGAGAAAAAAAATGGTACGTAGTAAGAGCTGTAAGTGGTCAAGAAAATAAGATTAAGGCTTATATTGAAAATGAAATAGCTAGACTAGGCTTACAAGATTATGTTGAGCAAGTTTTAGTTCCTACTGAAAATGTTGTGCAAATCAGAAATGGTAAAAAGGTAAACAAAGAAAAAGTTTACTTTAGTGGTTACATAATGATTAAAGCAAATCTTACTGGAGAAATACCGCATATTATTAAATCTATTACAAATGTTATTGGTTTTTTAGGTGCTACTAAAGGTGGAGATCCGTTACCTCTAAGACAGTCTGAAGTAAATAGAATGTTAGGTAAAGTGGATGAGTTATCTGTAGATGCGGATGTAAATGTGGCTATACCTTTTACTAAAGGTGAAACCGTTAAAGTTATCGACGGTCCATTTAATGGATTTGATGGAACTATTGAGAATATAAATGAAGAAAAACGTAAGTTAGAGGTAATGGTTAAAATCTTTGGAAGAAAGACGCCATTAGAGTTAAGTTACATGCAAGTAGAAAAAATATAATAATTGTTACACTAATAATAATGCATTTTTAAGCTTCCACTTAATTAATGCATCAATTTAATTCATTCAAAATGGCAAAATAACTAGGAAAAGTAGTTAAACTACAAGTTAGGGGAGGTGCAGCGAATCCTTCGCCACCGGTTGGACCCGCTCTAGGTGCTGCAGGAGTTAATATCATGGAGTTTTGTAAGCAGTTTAATGCTAGAACTCAAGATAAAGCTGGTAAAGTTTTACCAGTGGTGATTTCGGTTTACAAAGACAAATCATTTGATTTTGTAATCAAAACACCACCAGCTGCTGTACAGTTACTAGAAGCGGCCAAAGTGAAAAAAGGTTCGGGAGAACCACACGTTAAAAAAGTAGCAAAAGTTTCTTGGGATCAAATCAAAACTATTGCGGAAGACAAAATGGTAGATTTAAATGCATTTACTTTAGATTCTGCAATGAAGATGATTGCTGGTACTGCAAGATCTATGGGTATAACTGTTAAAGGTGGTGATGCACCAAATTAACCTAAAAAGATTTTAAAATGGCAAGATTAACAAGAAAACAAAAAGAAGCTGTAGCTAAAATTGAAAAGGATAAAGTTTATTCTATCAAGGAAGCTTCAGTATTAATAAAAGATATTACTAACACTAAATTCGACGCTTCTGTTGATTTAGCAATACGTTTAGGTGTAGATCCTCGTAAAGCTAATCAAATGGTTAGAGGAGTTGTTTCTCTTCCTCATGGAACTGGTAAAGATACTAAAGTATTAGCTTTAGTAACACCAGACAAAGAGGCTGAGGCTAAAGAAGCTGGTGCTGATTATGTTGGTTTAGACGAGTACCTTGATAAAATCAAGAGTGGTTGGACGGACGTTGACGTAATTATTACTATGCCTAGTGTTATGGGGAAATTAGGTCCTTTAGGACGTGTATTAGGTCCTCGTGGTTTAATGCCTAACCCTAAGACAGGAACGGTAACAATGGATGTTGCAAAAGCGGTAACAGAAGTAAAAGCTGGTAAAATTGATTTTAAAGTTGATAAAACTGGTATCGTTCATGCTTCAATTGGAAAAGCTTCATTTACTGCTGATAAGATTGAAGACAATGCAAACGAATTATTAACAACAATATTAAAACTTAAACCAACTGCTGCAAAAGGAATTTATGTAAAGAGCATTTTTATGTCTTCTACCATGAGTCCTAGTATTGCTGTGGATACTAAAATAGGTTAAGGAGTTAAAAACTTTATATTATGACTAGAGAAGAAAAATCACAAGTAATTAAAGACTTAACTGTACAATTAGCCGAAAATTCAAATATCTATATAGCAGATATTTCTGGTTTAAACGCAGGTACTACTTCTGACTTACGTCGCGCTTGTTTCAAAGCAAACATTAAGTTAGCAGTTGTTAAAAACACATTACTTGAAAAAGCGATGGAAGCTTCAGACAGAGATTTTGGAGATTTACCATCAATACTAAAAGGAAATACATCTGTGATGTATTCTGAAACTGGTAATGCTCCAGCTAAGGTAATTAAGACTTTTAGAAAAAAATCTGATAAGCCTTTATCAAAAGGTGCTTTTATTGAAGAAGCAGTTTACTTAGGAGACAATCAGTTAGATATGTTAGTAGACATCAAGTCTAGAGAAGAGTTAATTGGTGATATAGTAGGATTACTACAGTCTCCAGCTAAGAATGTTATTTCGGCTCTTAAATCTAGCGGTGGAACACTTTCAGGTATCTTAAAAACATTATCTCAGAAAGAGGGATAATATCAAATTAGGCACTATTACAATTATATATTAAATTACAAAATTAAAACGATAGAAAAATGGCAGATTTAAAAGATTTCGCAGAACAATTAGTTAACCTTACTGTAAAAGAAGTAAATGAGTTAGCTACTATTTTAAAAGATGAATATGGTATCGAACCTGCTGCTGCTGCAGTAGCTGTTGCAGCTGGACCAGCTGCAGGAGGAGATGCTGCTGAGGCTCAAACTGAATTCGATGTAGTTCTTAAAGCTGCTGGAGCATCTAAGCTTGCAGTTGTAAAATTAGTTAAAGAATTAACTGGTTTAGGATTAAAAGAAGCTAAAGAATTAGTTGATAGCGCACCAAGCAACATCAAAGAAGGAGTTTCTAAAGATGAAGCTGAAGGTTTAAAAACTTCTTTAGAAGAAGCAGGAGCTGAGGTTGAGCTTAAGTAAGCTTACCAAATAATTTTACAAAGGTTTAGGTCTGAAGCATGTGCTTTACGACCTAAACCATTTGTCGTATATAGTGATTAGCTATATAAAATAATTTTTTTTTAATCAAAATTTCGTCCATTGATGTTAGTAACACAAGCTGAAAGATTAAATTTCTCGTCTATTGTAAATAGAACAGAATACCCGGATTTCATGGATATTCAGATTAAATCCTTCCAGGATTTTTTCCAGTTAGAAACAAAATCTGAAGAAAGAGGTGATGAAGGTCTATACAATACCTTCATGGAGAACTTTCCAATTACAGACACACGTAATCAATTCGTATTAGAATTTTTAGATTACTTTATTGATCCACCAAGATATACCATTGAAGAATGTATTGAAAGAGGACTAACTTATAGCGTTCCATTAAAAGCTAGGTTAAAGTTATATTGTACAGACCCTGAACATGAGGATTTCGAGACCATTGTCCAGGATGTGTACCTAGGAACTATACCTTACATGACACCTTCAGGTACTTTTTGTATCAACGGAGCAGAACGTGTAGTAGTTTCTCAATTACATAGATCTCCAGGTGTATTTTTTGGTCAGTCTTTCCATGCAAATGGAACCAAATTATATTCAGCAAGAGTTATTCCTTTTAAAGGATCATGGATAGAATTCGCTACAGATATTAACCAAGTAATGTATGCGTACATTGATAGGAAGAAGAAGTTACCTGTAACAACTCTTTTTAGAGCTATTGGTTTTGAACGCGACAAAGATATATTAGAAATTTTTGACCTTGCAGAAGAGGTTAAAGTTTCTAAGTCTGGTCTTAAAAAAATCATTGGTCGTAAATTAGCTGCTCGTGTATTAAATACATGGCATGAAGATTTTGTTGATGAAGATACTGGTGAGGTAGTTTCTATTGAGCGTAATGAGATTGTTTTAGATCGTGATACAGAATTAGATAAAGATAATATTGAGGAAATTCTTGAGATTGACGTTAAAACTATTCTTTTACATAAAGAAAGTGCTCAACAGGGAGATTATGCAATTATCCATAATACACTTCAAAAGGATCCAACAAACTCTGAAAAAGAAGCTGTTGAACATATTTACAGACAACTACGTAATGCTGAGCCGCCAGATGAGGAAACAGCACGTGGTATTATAGATAAATTATTCTTTAGTGATCAACGTTATTCTCTTGGAGAAGTTGGGCGTTACAGAATGAATAAAAAATTACAATTAGATATTGGAATGGATAAGCAAGTGCTTACCAAAGAAGATATTATTACCATAATTAAATATTTAATTGAACTTATCAATTCTAAAGCAGAGATTGATGATATTGATCACTTATCTAACCGTCGTGTACGTACAGTAGGAGAACAATTATCTTCTCAGTTTGGTGTTGGTTTAGCTCGTATGGCACGTACTATTCGTGAGCGTATGAATGTTCGTGATAACGAGGTTTTTACACCTATAGATTTAATTAATGCTAAGACGTTATCGTCTGTTATTAATTCTTTCTTTGGTACAAACCAATTATCGCAATTTATGGACCAAACTAATCCTCTTGCCGAAATTACGCATAAGCGTCGTTTATCAGCATTAGGACCAGGTGGTTTATCAAGAGAAAGAGCAGGATTCGAGGTTCGAGATGTTCACTATACTCACTATGGTAGACTTTGTCCAATTGAAACTCCTGAGGGACCAAACATTGGATTAATTTCATCATTATCTGTATATGCTAAAGTGAATTCTATGGGATTCATCGAAACGCCTTATAGAAAAGTTACTGATGGAGTTGTTGATATTAAAGGAGCACCTATTTATTTAAGTGCTGAAGAAGAAGAAGATAAATTGATTGCTCAAGCAACTGTTAAAGTTGATGAAGACGGTAAGATTTTACATGATAAGGTAATTGCACGTATGGAGGGTGACTTCCCAGTAATGGATCCTAAGGATATCCATTATACAGATGTAGCACCTAATCAAATTTCATCTATATCTGCTTCTCTTATTCCGTTTTTAGAGCATGATGATGCCAACCGTGCATTGATGGGATCTAACATGATGCGTCAGGCTGTTCCGTTGTTACGTCCTCAAGCTCCTATTGTTGGAACTGGTTTAGAGAGACAAGTAGCATCAGATTCTCGTGTTTTAATTAATGCAGAAGGAAATGGTGTTGTACAATATGTTGATGCAAATGAGATTGTTATCAAGTATGAAAGAACAGAAGACGATGCTAAAGTTAGTTTTGATAGTGATATTAAAACGTATCCATTAGTTAAGTTTAGAAAAACTAACCAGGGAACTTCTATTAATTTAAAGCCAATTGTTAAGAAAGGCGATAAAATTACTAAAGGACAAGTTTTATCTGAAGGTTATGCAACTCAAAAGGGTGAATTAGCTTTAGGAAGAAATATGAAAGTAGCCTTTATGCCTTGGAAAGGGTATAACTTTGAGGATGCAATTGTAATTTCTGAAAAAGTTGTTCGTGAAGATATTTTTACATCTATTCACATTGATGAATATTCCCTTGAAGTTAGAGACACTAAATTAGGAAATGAAGAATTAACAAACGACATACCAAACGTTTCTGAAGAGGCTACTAAAGACTTAGATGAAAATGGTATGATTCGCGTTGGTGCAGAAGTTAAACCTGGTGATATTTTGATTGGAAAAATTACTCCTAAAGGAGAGTCAGATCCAACACCAGAAGAAAAACTTTTACGTGCAATTTTTGGTGATAAAGCTGGAGATGTAAAAGATGCTTCATTAAAAGCTTCACCTTCATTACATGGTGTAGTTATTAATAAAAAATTATTTTCTAGAGCAGTTAAAGATAAAAGAAAGAGAGCTCAAGATAAAGAAGATATAGCTAAATTAGAAAATCTTTACTTTACTAAGTTTGATCAATTACAAGATGTATTAGTTGAAAAACTTTTCACTATTGTAAACGGAAAAACATCTCAAGGTATATTTAATGATTTAGGAGAAGAAGTTTTACCAAAAGGTAAAAAATTCACTCTAAAAATGTTAAATGCTGTTGACGATTATACTCACTTAACAGGTGGTACTTGGACAACTGATGATCATACTAATAAGCTTGTTGCTGATTTAATACATAATTATAAGATTAAAGAAAATGACTTACAAGGTTCTTTAAGACGCGAGAAGTTTACTATATCTGTAGGAGATGAATTACCAGCAGGAATAATCAAGTTAGCAAAAGTTTACATCGCTAAAAAACGTAAGTTAAAAGTTGGTGATAAAATGGCAGGACGACATGGTAACAAAGGTATTGTTGCGCGTATTGTACGTCAAGAGGATATGCCATTCTTAGAAGATGGAACTCCAGTTGATATTGTATTAAATCCATTAGGTGTACCATCTCGTATGAACATTGGACAGATTTATGAAACTGTTTTAGGTTGGGCTGGTCAAGATTTAGGTCGTACGTATGCAACTCCAATTTTTGATGGTGCTACAATTGATCAAATTAACGAGTTAACTGATGAAGCGGGAATCCCTAGATATGGTCATACATATTTATATGATGGAGGAACAGGAGATCGTTTTGATCAACCTGCAACAGTAGGAGTTATCTATATGCTTAAATTAGGACACATGGTAGATGATAAGATGCACGCGCGTTCTATCGGACCATATTCTTTAATTACGCAACAACCTTTAGGTGGTAAAGCACAATTTGGAGGTCAACGTTTTGGAGAGATGGAAGTTTGGGCACTTGAGGCTTACGGAGCATCTGCAACATTAAGAGAAATCTTAACTGTTAAATCGGATGACGTAGTTGGTAGAGCTAAAACTTACGAAGCTATCGTTAAAGGAGAACCAATGCCAGAACCTGGATTACCAGAATCTTTCAACGTATTAATGCACGAATTGAAAGGGTTAGGATTAGACATTAGATTAGAAGAATAATTTTAAGTGAGTCGAGCAGTTTTTAATCTATTAAAAACTGCTTTACAAACTGAACACTATAAGAATTATGGCAAAAAAGCAAGATAAGAATACAGTACAGAGATTTAACAAAATCTCGATTGGTTTAGCATCACCAGAATCTATATTAGCAGAATCTAGAGGTGAGGTTTTAAAACCAGAAACTATCAATTATCGTACACATAAACCAGAACGTGATGGTTTATTCTGTGAGCGTATTTTTGGTCCTGTAAAGGATTACGAATGTGCTTGTGGTAAATATAAGCGTATTAGATATAAAGGAATTGTTTGCGACCGTTGTGGAGTTGAAGTTACTGAAAAGAAAGTACGTCGTGATAGAGTAGGACACATTAATTTAGTAGTCCCTGTTGCTCACATTTGGTACTTCCGTTCTTTACCAAATAAAATAGGATACATTTTAGGATTACCTTCTAAGAAATTAGATATGATTATTTACTACGAGCGTTATGTAGTAATTCAACCTGGTAATGCTAAAAATGAAGAAGGAGAGCCTTTACAAAAATTAGATTTTTTAACTGAAGAAGAGTACCTAAATATTTTAGAAACACTTCCTCAAGATAATCAATATTTAGATGATACAGACCCAAGCAAGTTTATTGCTAAAATGGGAGCTGAGTGTCTTATTGACTTGTTATCTAGAATAGACTTAGACACGTTATCTTACGAGTTACGTCATAAAGCTAATACAGAAACGTCTAAACAACGTAAAACGGAAGCTTTGAAACGTTTACAAGTAGTAGAAGCTTTACGTGAGTCTAATGAAAATAGAGAGAATCGTCCAGAATGGATGATAATGAAAGTAGTGCCAATTATACCACCAGAATTAAGACCATTAGTGCCTTTAGATGGTGGACGTTTTGCTACTTCTGATTTAAATGATTTATATCGTCGTGTAATTATCCGTAACAACCGTCTTAAAAGATTAGTTGAGATAAAAGCACCAGAGGTTATTTTACGTAACGAAAAACGTATGTTACAAGAATCTGTAGATTCTTTATTTGATAACACACGTAAGTCGTCTGCAGTAAAAACAGATTCTAACAGACCTCTAAAGTCTTTATCAGATTCACTTAAAGGTAAGCAAGGTCGTTTCCGTCAAAACTTACTTGGTAAGCGTGTGGATTATTCAGCACGTTCTGTAATTGTTGTTGGACCAGAATTAAAATTATTTGAATGTGGATTGCCAAAAAATATGGCAGCAGAATTATACAAGCCTTTTGTAATTAGAAAATTAATTGAAAGAGGTATTGTTAAAACTGTAAAATCTGCTAAAAAGATTATAGATAAAAGAGAACCAGTTGTTTGGGATATATTAGAAAATGTTTTAAAAGGACATCCAGTGCTTTTAAATCGTGCTCCTACGTTACACAGACTTGGAATTCAAGCTTTTCAACCTAAATTAATTGAGGGTAAAGCAATCCAATTACATCCATTAGCATGTGCTGCATTTAATGCGGATTTTGATGGTGACCAGATGGCTGTTCACTTACCATTAGGACCTGAAGCGATACTAGAATGTCAGATGTTGATGTTAGCATCTCATAATATCTTAAACCCTGCAAATGGTGCTCCAGTTACTGTACCTTCTCAGGATATGGTACTTGGTTTATATTATATGACTAAGCACAGATATTCTACACCTGAAGTTCCAGTAAGAGGTGAAGGATTAACATTTTACTCTGCAGAAGAAGTAACAATTGCTTACAATGAAAAGAGAGTAGAATTAAACGCAGGTATTAAAGTTAGAGCAATGGACTTTAATGAAGCTGGCGAACTAGTGTATCAAATTATTGAAACTACTGTTGGTCGTGTTTTGTTTAACGAAAAAGTTCCAGCAGCAGCAGGTTTTATTAATGAAGTATTAACAAAAAAATCTTTAAGAGATATTATTGGTAATATTTTAAAAGTAACTAGTGTACCTGAAACTGCAGCTTTCTTAGATGAAATTAAAACTTTAGGATACAACTTCGCATTTAGAGGAGGTTTATCTTTCAGTTTAGGAGATATTATTATCCCACCAGAAAAGCAATCTATGATTGATGCTGCCAACCAAAAAGTTGATGGTGTTACTGGTAACTATAACATGGGATTAATTACAAATAACGAACGTTATAACCAAGTTATTGATATATGGACGTCTACCAATGCGGAATTGACTGAATTATCAATGAAACGTATTAGAGAGGACCAACAAGGATTCAACTCGGTGTATATGATGCTTGATTCTGGAGCACGTGGATCTAAAGAACAGATTCGTCAGCTTACAGGTATGCGTGGATTAATGGCTAAGCCTAAAAAATCTACTGCAGGTGGAGGATCTATTATTGAAAACCCGATCTTATCAAACTTTAAGGAAGGATTATCAATTTTAGAATACTTTATATCAACTCACGGTGCACGTAAAGGTCTTGCCGATACAGCACTTAAAACTGCCGATGCAGGTTATTTAACACGTCGTTTAGTGGATGTTTCACAAGATGTTATTGTTAATAGCGAAGACTGTGGTACATTAAGAGGAGTAGAAGTTTCTGCACTTAAGAAAAATGATGAAGTTGTTGAGAAATTAGAAGCACGTATAGTAGGTCGTATTTCATTAAATGATGTTTATGATCCTTTAAGTGAAGAAGTTTTAGCGGAAGCAGGTCAATTAATTGACGAGGTTGTAGCAGCTAGAATCGAGAATTCACCAATTGAGTCTGTAGAAGTTCGTTCGCCTTTATCTTGTGAAGCTAAAAAAGGTATCTGTGCACAGTGTTACGGTCGTAATTTAGCTACCAATAAAATGGTGCAACGTGGTGAAGCAGTTGGAGTTGTAGCAGCACAATCTATTGGAGAACCAGGTACTCAGTTAACACTTCGTACATTCCACGTTGGAGGTATTGCAGGTAACATTTCTGAAGAAAACAAACTTGTAGTTAAGTTTGATGGTATTGCAGAAATTGAAGATTTAAAAACTGTTAAAGGTACTGACAACGATGGTAAAGCAGTAGATGTCGTAATCTCTCGCACATCAGAACTTAAGTTAGTTGATAAGAAAACAGGAATTACCTTAAGTACTAATAATATTCCTTATGGTTCTCACGTTTTTGTTAAAAATGGAGATCCTTTAAAAGCTGGAGATGTTGTTTGTTCTTGGGATCCATATAACGGAGTTATTATTTCAGAATTTGCTGGAAAAGTTAGATATGAAAATATTGAACAAGGTATAACTTATCAAGTTGAAATTGATGAGCAAACAGGTTTCCAAGAAAAAGTAATTTCTGAATCTAGAAATAAAAAATTAATACCAACACTTATTGTTGAAGACGGTAAAGGTGAAGCAATTCGTTCTTATAACTTACCAGTAGGTGCGCACATCATGATTGATGATGGAGAAAAAGTTAAGGTTGGAAAAATCTTAGTTAAAATTCCTCGTAAATCTGCAAAAGCTGGTGATATTACAGGAGGTTTACCACGTGTTACAGAATTGTTTGAAGCTCGTAATCCTTCTAACCCAGCAGTAGTAAGTGCTATTGATGGTGTTGTATCTTTTGGTAAAATTAAGAGAGGTAATCGTGAGATTATCGTAGAATCTAAATTAGGAGAAATTAAGAAATACCTAGTTAAACTATCTAGTCAAATTCTTGTACAAGAAAATGACTTTATTAAAGCAGGAATGCCATTATCTGATGGTTCAGTTACACCAAATGACATCCTAAATATTAAAGGACCATCTGCTGTACAACAATACTTAGTTAACGAAGTGCAAGAAGTATATCGTTTACAAGGTGTGAAAATTAATGATAAGCATTTTGAAGTTGTCGTACGACAAATGATGCGTAAAGTAAGAATTATTGATTCTGGGGATACTATCTTCTTAGAGGATCAATTAGCACATAAATCTGATTTTATTGAAGAAAATGATAACATTTTTGGAATGAAAGTAGTAGAAAATGCTGGTGATTCTTCAAACTTAAAAGAAGGTCAGATTATATCTGCTTTCCAATTAAGAGATGAAAACTCTATTTTACGTCGTGAAGATAAACAACTAGTTATAGCAAGAGACGCGCAGCCTGCAACAGCGACGCCAATTTTGCAAGGTATTACTAGAGCTTCTTTACAGACTAAATCATTTATTTCCGCAGCGTCTTTCCAAGAGACTACTAAAGTATTAAATGAAGCAGCTGTAGCTGGTAAGATTGATACATTAGAAGGACTGAAAGAAAATGTAATTGTAGGTCATCGTATACCAGCAGGAACAGGTATGAGAGCTTATGATAATATTATCGTTGGATCTAAAGAAGAGTTTGATCAAATGATGAAAGCTAAACAAGAAGTTAATTATAACTAATTGTAAATCAATGTAATGTTGATTTTATAAATAATTTAATAATTAAAAGAATCCTGCAATTTGCAGGATTCTTTGTTTAAAAAAATAACATATGTCAGATAATAATGATAATAAACCTAAACAAGGTCAAATTAATATAGAATTAGACGAGAAAATTGCAGAGGGTATTTACTCTAACTTAGCTATTATAAATCACTCAGTCTCAGAGTTTGTTGTTGATTTTGTTAGTATAATGCCTGGTACGCCTAAAAGTAAAGTAAAGTCTAGAATTATTTTAACACCACAACACGCTAAAAGATTATTAAAAGCTTTAAGCGAAAATGTTAAGAGATTTGAAAAAGCACATGGCGAAATTAAGGATTATGAACAGCCACCAATTCCTTTAAATTTTGGACCTACTGGGCAAGCATAAATAAAAAAGCCTTTCTATCAAATTAGAAAGGCTTTTTTAAATTAGTTAGATTATAAATAGTCAAAAACTATTATAAAAATTTTTAAAATTAGTTTTAACTATATTGATCAAGTTTTTGACTTTATTTAACCGCATTTAAAGAGGTTTTAGTAAATTTAAATAGTGACCATTAAGTGTGGAGTTTTATCGTGTATTAAAACGATTTAAATGTGATTTTTACTATTCAAATTCCGAAACGTAATGAAATTTAACACTTGGATATTTTTGTTGAGTCATTTGTAAAGAAAATGGCGAATCTGCTAAAAATACTAACTGTCCTCTTTTATCCTTAGCCAAGTAGCGTTGTTTAACGCGTAAAAATTCTTTGTACTCACTATTTTTTTTGTCTTCAGGATCAACCCAACATGCTTTATACACATTTAGGTTTTCATAGGTACATTTAGCTCCATATTCATGTTCTAACCTATATTGTATAACTTCATATTGTAAAGCTCCAACAGTACCAATTACCTTTCTTCCATTAAGTTCTAATGTAAATAACTGTGCAACACCTTCGTCCATTAACTGATCAATTCCTTTAAAAAGTTGTTTAGACTTTAATGGGTCTGCATTATTTATATATCTAAAGTGCTCAGGAGAAAAACTTGGTATTCCTTTATAGTTTAGTATTTCACCTTCTGTAAGTGTATCACCAATTTTAAAGGTTCCAGTATCTTGTAAACCAACAATATCACTAGGATAAGAGATATCTACAATTTCTTTTTTTTCTGCAAAAAAAGCGTTTGGGCTAGAAAATTTTACTTTTTTATTATGTCTTACATGTAAATACGGAGTGTTTCTTTTAAACTCACCCGAAACTATTTTAACAAAAGCTAATCTATTTCTATGATTAGGATCCATGTTTGCGTGTATTTTAAATACAAAACCAGAAAATTTATCTTCCTCAGGTAAAACAAGTCGTTCTTCGCTATTTTTTGGTCTTGGTTTCGGAGCTATTTCAACAAAACAGTCTAATAATTCTCTAACACCAAAACTGTTTAATGCTGATCCAAAAATACAGGCTGTAACTCTCCTTTTAAGTAATCTTCATTACTAAATTTAGGGTAGATACCTTCAACTAATTCAATTTCTTCACGTAAAGTTTTGGCTGCTTTCTCTCCTATTAAAGTGTTTAACTCTGTCGATTCAAGATCATTTATTTCAATGGTTTCTTCAATGTTTTTTCTACTGTCACCACTAAAAAGATTAATATTTTTCTCCCAAATATTATATATTCCTTTAAAATCATAACCCATACCAATCGGGAAACTTAAAGGTGTTACTGTTAATTTTAATTTTTGTTCTATTTCGTCTAATAATTCAAAAGCATCTTTACCCTCACGATCCATTTTATTAATAAAAACAATCATTGGAATGTTACGCATTCTACAAACTTCTACAAGTTTTTCCGTTTGTTCCTCAACACCTTTAGCAACATCAATAACAACTATTACACTATCTACAGCTGTTAATGTTCTGAAGGTATCTTCAGCAAAATCCTTATGTCCAGGTGTATCTAAGATGTTTATTTTGATACCATCATATTCAAATGCAAGAACAGAAGTAGCTACAGATATACCACGCTGGCGTTCAATTTCCATAAAATCACTAGTGGCACCTTTTTTAATTTTGTTACTCTTAACTGCTCCAGCTTCATTAATTGCTCCACCAAAAAGTAACAACTTTTCTGTAAGTGTTGTTTTTCCTGCATCAGGATGTGATATAATACCAAAGGTTCTCCTTCTTTTTATTTCGTCTAAAAACTTCATTAAAATAATTTTTACAAATATATAGGTATAGGCTTAGATGTCCTACTAGTCAAAACCATTTGTGCATTAAATTAGTAAGAATCTTACTAATCATTTTGAATAAAATATTAATAAATTTATTTAAAAAACATGAATTATGTTTTTAGTCCTATTTATATGTGTTTTAGCGATATCGAATATTATATCATGAATGATTTTTTTGACTGTTCGATATAATGTTTGTCCGAAAAAACTACACTTTAACGAAAATTAACACTTTTAAAGGGCAATTTAAATTTTTACAGTTTGTAAGTATTTAACTTCGCAATTGTATAGTAAAAATTAATGTCTAATTAACACATAAAGTATATAATTTTCCCTAAGAATGACTTATAGTTTAGATTTATTTAAAATCAAACCTGCTAACTATTTTGCTTTTAAGCATGAAGTGGTTAACTCTTTTTTACTTTTATTTCTTTTATCCTCCTTTTCTATATTTGGACAAGACAAGACAATATACCAAACTCAAACACTTAAACTAGACGAGTACGCTGTAGATAACGTAATTTCGTTTAGCGAGCTACTACCGCATCTTGATGGTATAGCAAACCTTAGACAGCATGTTTTAGAAAACTTAGAAGATTATCCGATGGAGCAAAGCGCTATTGAATCTAGTAGAGATAAAGAGCATGAAGCACACAAAAGATGGGAACGTTACATGCGTAAGCTACCAGTTTATGTTTGTTTGGTTGATGATATGAATGATTATATAATTGTAGATACACAAATTAGTGAGACTATAGAAGTATGTAAACAATATACAGATGTATTAACACTTCAAATTAAAAACGTTAATAATTATATGATCAATGGTGAAATAGAGTTGCAACACAACTCATTTGTTAATTTCCCAAAGGATAAGGAAGATATAAATTTGTTATCCACATCAGATCAGGATGCTATATTCAATTATATAAGTAATGGTTTAGGAACATTTAGCTTGCCATCAAATAGTCAAATATCCATAAGTATTCCGATAACTTATAATTGTAATGGAAATGAAAAGGATATAAATGCTATTAATAACGAAAAAGTAAATATCTCTCATAAAATTATTTTGGGAGGTTATATTTTTAATAAAGAAGAAGAAGTGTTGTATCGTGTTACATCAAATGTCATAACTACATCATCTATTAAACTTACCTATTAGTAAAATAAAATTTCATAAAAATGAAAAACGTTACCTTAAAAAGATTATTTATTTTAATAATTGCCTTCATATTTAGTGTTGGTGCTTACGCACAATCAATATCTGGAGTTGTCAATTCTTATACAACCGTATCTGTTGTAAGTGGTTCCTCTATAACAGTAGGTAGTTCTGCAAGTTTAGCTGTGAACGATCCAGTAATGATTATACAAATGACTGGTATTAGTGGAGGAGGTAATGCTGGAGGTATAGATAATGGAGCTGGAAATTATCATGTGGCAAAAATAACAAGTATTTCTGGAAATAATATAACAATAGATTCTCCAGTAACTAAGGTTTTTAGTCCAAATACAGAAAAAGTACAATTAGTTAAGATTGCTAAGTATGTAAACGATGTAACTGTTGTTGGAACAGTATCTGCACAACCATGGAATGGTAGTACTGGTGGAGTTGTGTTTATTGATGCTTGTGATAATAACATTACTTTAAACGCTAATATAAATGCAAGTGGTGATGGTTTTTTTGGTAGAAATACCACAGGTACTACATCTGCTGTGGCTTGTGGTGAATCTGCAGCTTTAGTGAATACACTTGATGAGAATTGGGGAACGGATTCTGTTTATTTTGGTTCTAGTTATTCAAATCCTGCGCCACTTTCTGGAGGTACAGGTCGAGGAGGTCACGGTGGATGTGACGCAGGTCAAGGATCTCCAGATGGAGGTGCAGGAGTTGGAGGTAATGGAGCAAACTCTACTTCAGCAACACTAGGTTCTGGTGGAGGTGGTGGTGGCTACGGTGGAGGTGGTACCAGTGGAGGTAATGGTGCATTGGTTGCTGGAACAGCAGCACCAATAGTGGGTAATGTATTTGATTCAGCCAATACTTTAAGACTATTTATGGGAGCGTCAGGAGGTTCTGAGGCAGAATGGGCTCCAGCAACAGGAAATGGAGGTGGAATTGTTATTGTTTTATGTAATAATCTTACCACAGACGGTTTAAATAGAAATATAATTAGTGATGGTGATGATGGACCAAATTCAGGTAGTTTTGCTTTTAATGGTTCAGTGTCTAGAGTTACTGGTGGTGCTGGAGGAGCAGGTTATATAGTTATAAATGCTAATAATATTAGTACTCAAGCTAGAGCATTTGCACGAGGTGGTGATGGAACTGTTCAAACAACTTTAAATCCAACTTTTATTGAATATGGAGGACCAGGTGGAGGAGGTTTTATAATAAGTTCCTCGCCTGTAACAACGACTTCTGTTGTTAAAGGAAATATTTTAGCTGGAAATGGGGCTAGAGCAGGTGCAGATGGAAAAGTAGTTGTTGATTCTGCAATTGAGGATTCTTTTACTGTTTCTTGTTTAAATTGTAATTTAGTAGATGCAGGTAAAACTTCTGAAACGTGCGTAGATAATGGTACCGCAAATGATGCAAGTGATGATTATATAAGTTTTAGTTTAAATCCAACTGGTGTAGATTTAGGATCTACTTATAATGTGACTGTTAATGGTGGAGCTACTGTAATTCCTACAAGTGGTAACTATGGTTCAGCTACATTATTTAGATTACAAAATGGTTCAGCTAATAGTAATTTATATACCCTGACTATAACAGACGCTACATCTGGAACATGTTCAATTGTTACAAATATCCAACAAGCTCCATGCTCAAGTCTTGTAGCTTGTGATGCATCTGCATCTGGTAATTTAGATACAGATGGAGATAATGTAAGTGATATTTGTGATTTGGACGACGATAATGATGGTATTTTAGATGTAAATGAAGGTGCTTGTGGTTCTCATGTTTTATCTGGAGCTTGGGTTATTGCTGGTAATACAGCTTCTTATGATTTTGGTAATGGTGTTATAGCAGAAGTTTCAACATCAAATGCAATAGATTTTACAGCTGGTAATTTTACAAACGATTCTTTTTGGACAGAAAATTTAGCTAATGCTACATCTTTACAAAACCAATATATTTGGGGTAGTACACTTACTGTTAATTATGTAGACGCACTAGGTAATCCTGTTACTGTTACTAATCCAATCATTCATTTAGATAGGTTAGGAGGGACAGATGGAGTTACAACTCAAAATGGAGCAATTGTAACATTGCTTAATGGTTTAACTTGGAATGAATTAACAGGAACTTCTGATTTTAATGTAGCGTCTTCCACAGCATCAGATACAGGTATAAACGCTCCTGCAAATCCTGCACATACCCAAGAAAGTACTCAAAATGATTCTGATGGAACAGCTGCAGGTACAGTTCAAATTAATGGTGAAATTTCAACCTTTACTCTACAATTTGTTCAAGGTGGTTTATTTGGTACAGGTACCGATGGTATAGAACTAATATTATCTGCTTGTCAAAGTTTAGATACAGATAATGATAGTACTCCAGATTATTTAGATAATGATAGTGATGGTGATGGATGTCCAGATTCAATTGAAGGAGGAGATAATATTGATATAGCTAATGTTGATATTTCCACTGGACAATTAATAGGAACTGTAGATTCTACTACAGGTGTACCTAATGATGTAGATGTGTTTTCAGGTCAAACTTTAGGGAATTCTGCTAACGATGAAATAAATGCTTGTTTAGGAAGCGTAAGCGGAACGGTAGTCGATGAAAATGGCGATCCAGTATCAGGAGTAGTAGTTACTTTAGATGATGGTGATGTAGCAACAGTTGATCCAACCGTAACAACAGGCGTTGATGGAACCTATGAATTTACAGATGTACCAGTAGGAGACTATATAATCGTAGAAACAATACCAGC